>Ga0209489_101639_pt1 | contig 46034 bp, 16 predicted proteins | sample SiratrowhiteBW_FD_187527 | JGI IMG/M metagenome (GOLD analysis project Ga0209489, IMG submission 187527) | Root nodule microbial communities of legume samples collected from California, USA - Siratro white BW (SPAdes) (version 2) | ecosystem: Host-associated > Plants > Roots > Nodule | place... | reverse complement strand
ATTTATTTTTTTTTTGTAAAATAAATATTAATAAAACAAATTCAAGTTCTATAGAAATATAAATTTTATTAAAAAATTGAATTATCTTTTAATTTTGTGTAATTTTATCATATGTTACTAAGAAAATAAATTTAAATATTATTTTTAATTTTATAGACTAATGACTTCATAATTAAGTATCTTTTAATTTTAACTTATACTAATTTTTTTTAAAATTAAACTAAACTAAGAGTATTTTTACAGTTTACTATATCATCAAATTAATTTGTTTATTTTTCGTTTGGAGTCTGACATATTATTTCACTTATACACTAGATGCGTATGCGGGAGGAAATATAATATAGCGAACTTTGATTAATGTCTATAGATATATAGTCAATAAATAAGACAACATGTTTAGCATATGAATAAGGAGAAAAAAAATTATAACAGTCTATTGTTAGTCATAAGAGAAAAATGTATTAAGACAAAGACAAAATAAAAGATTACTAGAATAAAACAATAAATTAAGACTTATAACGTTTTGAATTTGAGACAGGAGCAGGCTTGTTAGGCTTACTAGATATAAATCTTAAAGGTTCTTTAGTACTTTCTTTTTTCTTTATTGTTAAAACATATATATTTTTTTGCGTCTTTACATTTTATTATAGTTCAATTACTGATAAAAAGAAAAATATTTTTTATAAAAAAAATTGTTTAATATTATACACAATATTAAAAAGAATAAATATTTAATTATAATAAACTAGATAATAATTTATTAACCATGATATATATTAAATCTAAAAAATAACACTATATATATTAATTATAAATTATTTAATAAAATGGATCCAAACTAAACCACTTTGCATGTAGGATTCGGATATATATTTTAATTAAAGAATGCATCACGAACATCTCTACCTCTTCATATTATGAGAGCAGATCGATTTCACCAATTAAACAAAATTGCCATTCTTCACCTAACTGCCAAGGCTAGTGAACATTTTACAGTGTATGAGAAAACTGAATTAGAAAATATTGATTCAGTTATAAAAATATAAATATCTTTACAATTGGTAGATGGATGCATAAATAATCTACCAATTGTGTCAACAACCAGTTCCTGGTCTAATTTAACAGCTTCAATTATTAATTATAAATAAGTAAGTCAATCATAAGCCATGACTATAATTATGACTGTAATTTGTAGGTACATACATATTTGGATCAAAATCCAATACAAATATAGATATCTACTGTGACTTTTAAGTTATGACGCAATTAAGTTTTGGTTCAATTTTAATCAACTGTAAAAAATGTTAGTTAATAAAAAATTGTCCTTCAAATGATGCTTAAGATAGTTATTAATATAATTTACCAGTATCATCATAAGATTCTATTAAATGAAAAAAACTTAGCAAATAAAAGAAATGAAAATTTAAAAAATGAGGGGAGGAATCCCTTTTGCCCTAACATTCAAAACTTTGAATGGGTTGTGAAATAATTAACATTAAAGGAGAGGGCGAAGGGAGATGGAGTTTGAATAGGGTAGAAAAGTAAGTTGGAAGGGGAGTTGAGTGTGAAAGTGGAAAAGCGTGATTGGTTTTTACAAAAAGTGAGACAGGTGAAGTCCGATTCATACCAAAAGCCGTGTCTCTTGCATTGGGACCATAATACCCCTTCATTCCCACATAATCCATGCCACCATCATAACCGCAACATAACCCTTCTAAGTCTTCACCCTTCAAAGATGGCAAAGTCCAACACTCCTCATATCATAAAACCTCAAAATTACGCACACAGTCCAGTACACCACGCCGTCGTTTTGGCTGATCACACCACACTTTCCAGAATAATCTCGTCGCTGCCGCGTCTTCCAGATCCTTCGTTAATCCAAACAGAATCCGATTCCCTCGCGCAGGAAAAAATCGCTGACCAGATCTCCGCTATTCTTGACCGTCGTGACGTTCCTTATCGAGAAACGCCTCTCCACCTCGCTGTTCGTCTCAACGACCTCTTCGCCGCCCGCGCCCTCGCCACTGCCGGCGCTGATGTCTCCCTTCAGAACTCCGCTGGCTGGAACGCCCTGCAGGAGGCTCTCTGCCGTCGCGCCTCCGACATTGCGCTTGTCCTCCTCCGCCTCCACCACCGCAATGCCTGGTGCAAGTGGCGCCGCCGCCTCCCGCGCGTCATATCTGTGCTCCGCCGCATGCGCGACTTCTACATGGAGATCTCCTTCCACTTCGAGAGCTCCGTCATTCCCTTCGTCGGCAAGATCGCCCCCTCCGACACTTACAAAATCTGGAAGCGCGATGGCAACCTCCGCGCAGACACCTCCCTCGCCGGCTTCGACGGTCTCAAGATCCAGCGCGCTGACCAGAGCTTCCTCTTCCTCGGCGACGGCGATCACGCGCACGATGTCCCGCCGGGTTCGCTCCTCGTTCTCAACCGCGACGACTGCAAAATCTTTGATGCCTTTGAGAACGCCGGCGGACCGATGAACGAGTCCGACGTAGCCGGATTCTGCTCGCAGACGAGCGTATACCGTCCTGGCATGGACGTGACGAAGGCGGAGCTTGTAGGCAGAACGAATTGGCGAAGGCAAGAGAAAACAGAGAGCGTGGGAGAATGGAAGGCGAAGGTGTACGAAATGCATAATGTGGTTTTCAGTTTCCGGTCGAGGAAAGTTGCTGGCGGTGAGTCTGACGTGGCAGGAAGTGAGCAGGTGCTGCCGTTGGAACTGGACGAAGACGACGACGGTTTTCTTGTAGCGGAGAATCCCAATTTCGGGGTCCCAATGCCAGACAAGAGAAGACACAGCAGCTTTGTTCGAGAAGATAGGGAGTGGGTCCCGATGGGAAGGAAAAGCGTCGACCTAACGTCCGTATCGGCCCCACCTCCGCGAAGGTCTTCGGCAAGCGTGACCATGCCACAGACCAAGGAAAAAGAGTACGTTAGAAGCCTACGGCCGTCAGTGTGGCTAACGGAGCAGTTTCCGTTGAAGACGGAGGAGCTTCTGCCGTTACTGGACATACTCGCCAATAAGGTGAAAGCAGTGCGGAGGCTGAGAGAGATACTCACTACCACGTTCCCGCCGGGAACATTCCCCGTTAAGGTAAGGGCATGACGGGAATATCATCATTTTTAGTCTTTTTATGAATAAATTATTTGAAAATCCAGATTCTATTTTGGCTTTATCGTATTAGTATATTTTTTTGCGGGCCTGACTTGCAGAATCCCTCCCTGAGAATTAGAATTTGGGTGGGGCCAATGTGGTGGGTTATGAGTAATAATATGAATGAACAGTGATGTGAGGATAATAGCATGGTCCCACACGATGATGACGTGGACTTGGGTGACCCAACCATCAATGCCAAAGTCCATAGCGAAGTCAATGTCGAGGGTTGACCGTGATTTGTCCACCACTATCCCAACACTCAACTAGGATTGTGAGGATTAATAATACTTTCACATGCAAGTGTAGGAGACATGCGGAATAATGGTGAGGATTGATACTTTGGCGTTGTAAATAATAATTGTGGTTTTGGTGTGGTCAGGTGGCTATACCGGTGGTTCCTACAGTGAGGGTGGTGATTACTTTCACAAAGTTCGTGGAGCTGCAACCTCTGGAGCGGTTCTACACTCCATTATCCAGTCCCAGACATTTGCTCACTGGCGCAGCCGCAATCAGAGGAGAGGAGCAACACAAAAAGGCAGAAAACAGATGCTCCTCTTCCACCACATCGTCCACGTGGCTGAGACGAAGTAACAGCGTGAAGCAACAGCAACGATGTTCCTCCTCCATGGCATTGGATTCGGACCCTTTTGCGATTCCTGCGGGTTATACATGGACGAGTGTGGATGATAAATCGCGGAAAATGAAGAAATCCAAGTCGCTGAGAAAGTCTAAGTAAAGGAATGGTGGTTTTTAGCGTCCAATGTGTAGATAGATATCCTTCTAATTTATTTGTCAAGTACATGCATTGATTCTTTTCTTTCACCTTGTTAATTGTGCATATGCATGCTGCTTTGGTGGGAAGGGAACTTGGTTTTCCTTCTCCGCTGTCCTGCTTTCCAATCCCCTGTTAACGTGAACCACCCGAAATCCACGGAGAAATAAACTCTGGTATTGCCAAAAGTTCACATATAAACAAGTGACAAACATACATTCTTGCCTTGCCACTTTAGTCTTGTATCCAAAAAAATATCAACCTCAACTACCCTCAGCTCTAGAATTTCCAAAGGGTCCATGTTTGATTACCCAAGACCATGCTTAACAGAAACAATACTACAGAACAACAAAATTCCAATTCATAAGTCATTGTTTAGCTTACTACTATTGTCTAATAATATACGTATTTTAGATGTTATTATAAGTTTCTTTATCTCAATGTATGGTAAAATACTTCTAGTTTTTTTTTTTATTTTGGATTTTCTAATCAGTACCTTTGGACATGTTTTACTAATTATTACAAAGTTCTTTTCTAACGTCAATTATTATGATTTATTATGCCAAGGGAGTGAATTATATTTAAAATATATTATTTTTAATTTATATTTTAAACCCTTTCTAATAGTTTATAATCAGTTGATTATTTAAAACGCAAAAATATATATAAAAAAATGTTTCCTACAAAAAATGTATATTTTAATTTTATTTCTTAGACTAATATTCTATCATGTAATAAAAAGTTATCATATATGATAAATTTGTGTTATGAAATTTTTCATAGAAAGTTTTAATATAAAATAATTAAATTATTATATAAAAATCATGATAAATTAGAAATTATGAAAAGAGAAGGTTAAAAGTGAAAAAATAATATAAAGAGTTAATATATTTTAAATATAACTTACTGTCTATATTATTATATAAAAAGATATTATATTTGAACAGTTTTACTCTTTAATAATTAAAAAATATTTATTTATTATCTAATAAAATAAATAATCAAATAACTCTATTATAATAAAATAATTAAATATTTTTCTTTTTTTAAATAATAATTACACATTTTTTCATTTTTGTATTTAAATTATATGATTTTTTTATTTTAATTAATTACTCATAAAAATATAAAACGATGTATATTTGAATAAAATAAAATGTGAATACACATGCCTAAAGATACATATATTTTCACTAGTATCATATAGTAAATGTATGGAAAATCACGTTTCAAGATAATTCTTAATAATTAAAGAAAAGTGTACATATAAAACCTATTTTTATGTTAGGTTTAATTAGACATTCATGGATCAAAAATTTTGTAAATATTACCATTTAAGTCTGTTTTACATGTTTTCACCATTTTATCAACCAAACACATATAAGTGTGATACACCACAAGTATTATTGTATTGTTAGCAAAAGTGCATGAAAGGAATATATAGGAGTCCAGTTCCTAGCTACTTTAATAGTCATAAAATATATTTGTCCACTCTCATTACTGTTGGTTCTGCATGTGCTATGAGTATGGAGTGCTACAAATGTGCTCTAATAATCTCTTCACCTACATAACTGAACTGAAAAAGATGGCTGTACAATGGTGGATAAAAGATCTTCATCAAAAGAAGTTAAAACTACATGTTCGAAAGGAAAATATACAACCACTTTACGATTCTTTTGATAATAAAATATTAACTTAGTCTATATTATGAAGGTTAGTGTTAAATGGTGTTGGTCCAACTGCCATCTTCATCAATATTACCCGTACATGCATACATTAATAAATAAAAAGCGAGATGTATAAAATGAGATTTATTCACTACTTAAAAAAGTTCTCCAAGATAACAATTTTTATCAAATTTTGAAGACACTTCAATCTCTCACAAAAACTTTATTTTCGTTCAAAACTATTATTTGTGAAAAAAAAAATTGCACATTAAAGGGTGAGAAAAGTTACAACTTTCTTACAATAAAGTGGTTAGGTTTATAAACTACTTTAACCACATAAGTAGTTAATTTATTTCATTTATCTTTCTACTTCATTCTAAAATACCCTGATACTTCTAAAATTTGAAGGGAAAAAAAATTCAATCATACTTAAAAACAAAGAATTTATAATTTTTACAGAAGTTTTATTTCCTAATTTCTTCTTAAGACACTCTTTGTGAAAAGTCCATGTGGTATCTTTCTTCTTTCCAATACCTTGTCATTTTTTATTATTGTCTCATTTCCATCCATGGCCTCATTATTCCTTCAAACATAGTGTATAACATAGATCTAAGATTCACTTATAACTTTTAGAAAAGCGTGTATGAAGTTTCGGGGACGAGTTATTTTCATTATTCAAATAACTGTAATTACATTAGAGATGGTGAAGAATAAAGTTTATAATTGAAAATAAATTCTTAATTATTTTGAGAATTGTATATTATAATGTATTTTGTTTATGTAGTGAGGGATCAACTCATAATAATTTCATTCTTTTTTTTTAATCAGCATAATAATTTCATTCTTGAATATGTCTGGATTTAATTTAAGCTTTCATTTTTATTTTGAGAATTTTTTATGGAAGAAAAAATTTTAGAGACTTATTATATTCGATAAAGAAATATAATAATTGATTAACAAAAATAATAAAATGTTAAAGACGCCAACTTCATAAGATAAGAGGTAGATTTACAATGACTTTTAACTAATTATTCGACAAATTCATTATTTGGTTTAGATATTTGTTACAGTTTCAAGTAAGACTTGTACAACTATTTCTAACCTCATTTTATGTGTCATATAAGGTCACATCATGTTCTTCCTTTTAACAAAGTTACTAAAAAGAGAGTGATAAAAAGAAAAGATGAATGTATAAATGACAACAAATTATATTAACTAAGCTCATGAAATTCTTTTATGCCCAAGTTTTTAACGATAAAATGATAATTTTACTTATTTTATTTTATTTTTATATTTTTAACTTACATGACGATGTATGTCAAACATCACTAAGAAAAGTGTCTGGCGTGACACAAAACTAAGTGAGTATGAATTAACAAAATTATTAAAACCATAACTAACTAACTAACTAATTTGTCATTTAAGAAAAAAAAAACTTTAAAAATTTATGTATTATTAAAGTTATTTCAATAAATAATTAGATAAATTTCATATATTTCACAAATAAAAATTTTACTAAGTCGAGAGTTAAGTAGAAAAATAATTTTTAAAAAGTCATTGTGAACAAATAAGATGAACCAATGAAATTTCCTTAAGATGCAAATAAGATGAACCAACCCAATTCTCTCAAGATACAAGTTCTGAAGTGTGATTAATAAGATTAAATAAATTTAAATCAATAATAAAGTTTACTGTTATAGGTCTATTAAGTAGGTCTGATGAACAGTGAAATAACTCAATACCATTTTCATAAATAGAAAAACACACTCTTCAGATATAACGACTATTTCTTTAATTTCTCATTTTTAAGTGGGACTAACTTGTTCGTGGGAATACCTTTGAAAAATAAATTAGATATTGAAGACCAATCACATATTTATATTTGGTTACATAAATTTTCTTTCTTTCGTGTAAGTTGCTTCCTCCTTCATCCCTCTCGTTTTACCCGGAACAGAAATGTTCATTCATTGAATTCCATGTCTTTCAGCGATACGAATGATACTTCATTCATTGTTTTTATATGAACAACGGAGAATGTATTTAAGAAGAGAAAATCAACCACCATGAAAACAATGATTGAACATTCCATATTAGATAAAGTAATCAATTGAAATAAAATAAAAAATATATAATTAGAGAGATTGAGAGCCAGTAAAAACACAATCCTAAAATTTAAGTAATCTCTTTACTTTTTAAAAGTATTTGTTTTTATTTCCTTTTAAAATAGTTAAAGTTGTCTCGGTAGAATTCAAACTTGTGGTGAAACAAAGTTTCTTTAGTAATAATTACGCTCTAGTTTTTAAGATAAGATATTCCAACATTTAGAATAAGTGCTATTTTTGGATTGAAAAAAATATCTCTCTCGACTAGTTATTAAATACATTTACCTTACAACTGATTTTTAATAATAGAATAATAATAATAATAATAATAATAATATATACGGTTGTCGTAAGGTGAATATAAGAAATGATTTTTAATAATAGAATAATAATAATAATAATAATAGGTTGTCGTAAGGTGAATATAAGAAATGAATAATGGTATCAACATATCATATCATGCTTATTCTGATCATATGTTTAATATTTTGTAACATAAAAAATAGATAAATAAATAAATAAATTATTTATAGAAGGTAATAAAGTAAAATTTATAACTTTCAAAATAACTTTTTTTTATCTGTGATTGATAGGCTGAAGAAATATTTATAAATATAAATTTTACTAAAAATCCTGGTTGAAGTTAATAACATTTTCTGATCTTATATTGGATTAAGACTCCTTCTTATTTAATTTTTTGTTTATGAAAAACATTAGAACACGTAATCTTGAAGAAATTTGACCATTCTGAAGTGCAAAGGTAAGTAGTTAGTTTATTATGAGTACCAAAAACATAGTTATTTAAGTTGAATTGAGTGGTTTGAACATGAAACAAAGTTGACGTAGCATGACTTTAGTTGTTTAATGTTGGATAAATACAGACTCATTCGTACAGAAGACGTTACCATGTTCTGTAATCTTTATTCTTTTTCCTCTCTCTCGATCTCTTTTCACAAACCTTTCTTTTTTCTTTTTAAAGCTTTGTCTATTGTAGCATTGGACCACACCTATGGTTGGTTGGATCCAATCAATCAAACCCCTCGGTCCCCACTTCAATTTTCTAAGACTTTTACAAATATTATGTTTTTATTATAACTTTCTCTCTGCATTATTTCACCACCATTTATGCAGACAAGTTTTCCAGCAAATTTTTAATAGGAAAGACAAATCCGTCTAAAGATAGATAACAGGATACTAGACTTGCGTTCAGTGTACCTTCAACTTATAAATAGGCCTCCCCCTAATCATAGTTTCATCAATATACATGTTCTTTATCTTTTTGGCCACAAAAGTATGGGTGATGAAACAGTAATTATCTTTTATAAAAACAAAAAACACAAGTCTCAAGATGCATTGGTTTAAGTGTCCAACGACGTTGGATGAGAATTGACAAATACCCTTGGCCTTCTATGACAATGCCTCACAAACCACACCATGGCTCAACAAAGAACATGGTATATCTTAGTGGGGAAGCCAACTACTTTATAGTATTATTATGTGACAAGGTTTAGTATTTATTTAAAACTAAAAAGAAAGTAGGAAAGATGGAGCACATAGTTTGCTTAACCAGATGGGAATACTCAAACAAATAGGTGAGTTGTCAAGTCCTGTTATGAAAAAAGATAAAGGAAAAGCAATGTAACATAAGATTTCAATATATATATGTGTCTCATTTTCTTCAGTCCTCCTTCTGAACCTTTTATATTTTAACTCTTCCATCTTCTGCAACCAAATCCATCTCAGTCCTTCCATTTGGAGGTATTGCTCCTGTCTTTAAGCTTTTCTGTCTCAAGTTTTCACCACATACACTTGCCAAGTATTTCTAGATTTGAAAGATTCCCCAGTTTTATTAGATGTGTCTTACTATTTATATGTATAAGGTTTCACCTTACTAGATTTTTTCTGTAACAATGATTTGTTGAGATTTTGTGTCCTCGTATCTGGAAGGTTTAAGATTGTATTTTACGTAGCAGAGTTTGACTGATAGTATTGTCTTGTGGTGAAGGCATCAGGGAAAGATGGCAAGCGAAGCTCCAAGTTGGGCTGATCAATGGGGTGCTGGTGGTATTGGTGCCATGGAAGATGATGAGACAAGAGCTCAAAAGGAAACAGGCAAGAAGAAGAATTCAGGTGGTGGATTCAGCAAAGTCAAGGCAACGGCCTCAAATTGTGTGAAATGGTTGAAAAGCCTGTGCAAAAGAAAGAGTACATCCAAGTAATGTATAATCACCACTGTGGCAGCAGTTTTGTAACCTTTTTTCCCCGTTTTAATGAGTTGAAGGTGTATCAGCCAGTTAAGCTCCGATTGAATGGCATTATTTAACATCCAGGTGTACACGTAAAGAATGGGAACACCTAAAATCTCCTAGACAAGTTTTGTGTAATCTCGAGAAACATAATTGAAAAACACAACTTATTCATTGCTATAATTTTTTCTAAATCTACCCATTCTAATAATTTCACACAATCCATTAGCTAATTACGGAGGAAGATGCTCTTTAACTAAATTCAGCATTATTTAAACCTGCATGATTGATTGCGTACGAGTTAAGACATCCTTTAGGCTAGTATGTCATTGTTTTGCTTAATCATGCATGATTGCTAATAGGTTCAAAATAAAGATATCTACATATACCTTGTTAAGAAAGTTATTTTGCTTTAAATAATTCCCGCTGTATCATTTCATTTAAAAAAAAAAATACATTTTAAATTTTACAAGAACTCACAATATAACATTTGATTATTTAGATATTTTGCTCTAGAATTTGTATTACGACATATAATTTATAATATTAAAAAGGTATTTTTCTTTTTGTTTTTAAGGCTCATAGGTAAGACATATGTGGGATATGCTCTAACAATATAATTGATATGTTGACAATCATTCTAAATATAATATTTAAAATAATAATCATTAAAAATTATCATACATGATAATCCATCTTACATGACAACTTATAATTCAATGACAATATAAACTTTTATACTGTTAATATATTTAAATTAAATTCTAAATTATTTCTTAAGCTTATATGTAAAGCATTTGAGGAGTTTTTTTAAAAAAAAAAACAAATATATGCATATAATAATAAAATTAATTAGTTTTTACAGTAACACACTGCTTTAAAAGTGGTTGTCGTCGGTGGTGTTGGAAATTATGGAAAGAATTAGAGTTGTGGGTGATCAACTTTGCAATTGATCCATGTCGACAATTACAGAACATAGGAGCAAAAAACTGGTTTAAAATACTCTTAACAATTTCCTAATTTCTCTGTGTATTGTGTGTACATATAACGTTTTGAAGCAACGTAAACAATGAACTCTAATAGAATATTAGAACCATATAATATGATTAGGGCATGAATTGAACAGAGGAACCAACTGTGAAAAATATCACTGGAGTTATAATTCACGCAGCAGAAATTAGCCTATTATTTAACATTTTAAAATCCTTACAATTTTCAAAAAATGTTTTCCAAAATGAATGAAAAAACTTCATGATTACATGTTCTTGAAAAAATATATTTATCCAAAATGTATAATTCATAATTGATTTTTTTATTATTCTTAGTTAATCATTCTGGAACACCTATAAGAAAAGTTTTCATTACAAAATAATTCTTTTGAAACAATTTAAAAATTTTAAAATATTTGTTCTGTAAATACAAAATTTTGAAACCTTTTGAAATTTCCTTTCCGGAAAGCTTCTTCCCTGTTAGACAAACATCATTTTCTACTGGGAAAAACAAATCGCAAGGGACTTATGTTGGAGACGAGACAGTTCATGATTCCAGTATCAAACTTGTACCAACTTTCATTTCAGTAATTGCTAACGTTTTTGTATAGCGTGATTTACTGTATACAAGAAAAGAAAGGTGACGAATGAGTTTATTAGATGATTTAATATGATTATGAAATATCTTTTGATATAGAAAATACTATCATCATGTATAAGAAATTAAGTGCAGAAACTTTGTCTGATATATAATATACTGACAAACCTTCATATTGATTGATTGGTACTGGTTCCCTGTTGCAATTTCAATAGTCAAACAAAAACAACTCATTTTTCCTGAAATAACAGAACATCACTCCATTTCAAATTTCAGCCCGCCAATAAAAAAAAGAACACAACTGTGAGCATAAAATATAAATTCATATATTGAAATTCATATTTTTAAAACAATACACATAATCAAAGAGCAGGAAAATCCTGCTCAATATATACGTAAACCATACCATTGACAATAAACAGGATAGGCATTGACTATAGACAACATAACTTGCAGCATCTATTTACATAGTTTATGTATGATAAATTATTAAATTTAGTGGGAACCGAAAGTGTTCTCCCCGCTGTAAGTCATGTAAAGAAAGCCATCATCGTCCTTATTTTCCTCATAAATGGAAGACATCAATGCGGCTGCAAAAAGAGATTCAGTTCATAAGTACAACTAGAATTGTCAACGTAGTATTTTATAATTCAGCTTGAGTCGCGGCTACGTACCAGTTGGAGGTAAAGTGTTATTGATAAAAACAAAAATAGCTTTCTCCGCACTGACCTTGATCCTTTTACGGACAACATAAACAAACTGACCAACAGTCAAATCCGCTGGGACAAGGTACCTGCAGCATCACAACAAGAGAAACAGAACCAAGTGAGAATCCACGAATGCACAGAATAACAGCTTTATGCATTGTGGTCTAACTTACCCAACGCTATATCAATGGCAGAAATCTTCCTAAACGAAGTTATGAAGCGGGTGCAAACTAGTTTATAGATAAAATAATCTTCTACATAGAAGGACTAGCATCTAATTATTTACATTAATTAAGCAATTATATTTTATAAATGCAACAAAAAGAGAAAGGAAAATATTTCGCAGAAAGCAGCTGACAGGGCTAGGAAGAGCAAGCTGCAAGCCAATAAAAAGAATGTATTATCTTAGAATTTAGGTTGAGCACCCAACTCAACTATACAAAACCTTTGTTGGTAATGTGAGGACTATTGAAGTCTTATAAGTTCTATTTAAATCATATCTCTATTTGCCGTGGGGTTAAATGCCATCTTTGAAGTTGCTACAACAACCTCCAAAGCGGCAACAACTAAGTTGAGCTAAGGGTGACCACAGTTAAGACGACTTTCAAACACCTTCCCTCACTAAGGGTGACCACAATTAAGACAACTTTCAAACACCTTCCCTCGCCTATGGCTACTACCTTGGAGCATGGCAATGCAGATGACCAAATAATGGATACCATCTTAGAATTTGGACTTGGGATTAACTTTATTCCACAAGAGATGGAGCTTTCCAAACTAACAAAGCTCTATTTCACTTCTTCTGAAATATTTTACACTTCAAAGTGTTGCTACACTGGTCATGAATCTCACAACGTCTTCCCCATTAAAGGCTAGAAGTTTCACTTTCTTTATTTGTACATGATACCCATCCTAACATGGAAATTTGAATATGATCTCTGGTTAGAAGAATTCCCTTCCTTGATTGGAATTCTCATTTCCTCCACTGTTCTCTCCTTTTACAGCCTCTGCATCCTACAGAAAACCCTCTCTTCCATGTGCCTTGTTAGGAACTAACACTAGAAATAGGAAAGGAAATAAATATTTTAGTCAAAATTGAAATGAATGGAAAGAACGGAAAATAGGGGACAGGTATCTCTTCAAATGACATCCTCTTTACCAAGGATTTCTCCTTTCATGAAGAGCAAAAGCTCAATCTACAAATGATAACCAAACAGAATGAATCCTTTCCCTTTAGCTGAAGATATTTATCCTAAAGTGCTTCTAGAAAACTTTACCCAACCAGACCTTAAGCTGAAGTTCCGAATATAGATACACCGTTTAGTTGTATTGTACATATTTGGAGTTGAACTAGTACTGGATATTAACATATTCACTTTGCTCATAAAAGCAAAGCATCAACTGTACGATGTTGATCTGCTTCACAATACTGTTACATTATTACTGACACAACAAACAAAAGAAAGCCCCAAAATCTTTACGGAAAGCATCAACCAACTTCAAGAAAAAATAATACCCTTGAGGCAGCAAAAATATACATGAATACAGTAAGTGGTATTTATACGATCACTAACTTCTTCTTATCAATGTCTGGAATGTCAGTTCTTTCAGCTCTCTCCACAATCACCTGCACACAATGACTGCATTTCAACAAGAGTGCCTTAAGAAAACACAAACAACCAAACAATCTAAACAAAAAATTTACCGGTATTCTATCAGGATACTTGTCTCTAATGCGAGCAGACTCAGCCTGCCTTCTTTCTGGCATGGGGAAAAACAAAATGTTCAATTCAGAAGTTCAAAGGGAAAACTATGCCACAAAGTATGCCTTAGATATTACGAGAAAATGCAAAATCAAAAAGGGAGGAAAAAAATTGCCCCAGGGGAAAAATTGGGTGTACAGATACAGGGATAAAAGAAAGAAAAACCCATAGTTCAGTTCATTCAGAATAAACCAAAGATCTTCGCAATTTTTGTCATACTACAGTTTTCATCTAGACGAATTATCTTCCCTATAATTTTTCTTTTGTACAGAATCCAAGAGCCGCCGATTTTAAATTGCACCAATAAAAAAAATTAAGCATTAGAATAGAAGTGCGAAAGGTTTTAAGTGTACTAATTAAATGCAAACCCTACTAAGGGTTTTTGTTGTGACATCGGAACAACGTTAATGAATAACGACGACTAAGAATAAGAGAATAAAAATATTGAAAGAAAAGTTAAAGAAGAGGAAGAGGAAGAGGACCTAAGGGATGCTCAAGCTTGAAGGAGCTTTTGGCCATGCTCTCTGAAAATCTGAAACAACCAAACATTAGAAAACGTAATAGCGAAGAGAAAGGTTGGAGAAAGGATTGACATACCCAACACACAGGCACACGCAAAGATGGATGAAAGATTGGTAAATTAGGTTTAGAGAAGAGAAGAGAAGGAAGAGATGAATCTAATTGAGACCCAGAAGAAACCTATTATTACTATTATTAATTTTTGTTTTGTTTTTTATTCCAATTCCAAGTTGGACCACTGTCATCTCCCTTTCTTACTCATTTCTGTCTATTTATTAATAAAAATTAAAGAAGTTGGTCACCTGGCTCTACATAATGTCCAATTAATGCTCCAGTGATATCTTTTAATTAAATCTTTATTATTTGATTTTGTTATTAATCTGATTGATGTGATTATTCATCATTAGTTATATTCTTCATATAAAAATTAAAAAGGTCATAATTAAATTTTTACGTTTCTTAAAAATTTAGATAATTTAAATTGAATTTTTATTAAAAAAATTATTCTATGAGTGTCTAAAATTTTTAAATATTTCAATTGAGTTTTTATTATAACATAAAAAAATACTTTAGGTTTTATGTGAAGTATCAAGTGTAATACAACAATAATAAAAACAATAGAGTTCTCGAAACTTAATTATCTTTACAAAACCATATAGTTTTGTATCTATTAAAAAAAATAAACTGTATCAGTTAATTAAGAGCATCATAGTGTTTTTTATTTTTTTATAGCGTGCTTCCACTGGTCAAGTAATTATATCAAAACATTTTGTATAATGTCCATTCTATTATTCTATTTTGATATCATAAAAAATAATTTTATTGGAAGGTATGGTTGTCGAGATAACAGTAACATTTAATTTATTGTTTTAATAGTTTTATTATTTATTAGTGTTGTTTTAAACATTGTAAGATTTTATATACAATCAAATTATATTATTATTTTTCCTTTATATTAATTTAATTACAATTATAGTTTATTTCAAATTAAAGACTGTTAACTTGTAAATATTTGTCAATTGGAGAAAAAACTTAAATGTTATATAAAAAATTCCCAACCATGTGTTAATAAATGTTTCTCTTTCTAACCTATGATACATTTTCTTAAACTTTATTTGCAATGGATTTTTATACATACACTGACTACCATTTTTTTTTTTTTTTTGAATGTTCCTGTAATTTTTTTCTATTATTATAATTATTTTTTAATGTGTGGTAGAAGGGATTGTAGCTGTGAAATAGCTGTGTAAAACTGTGAAATGGCCAACCAATTGACCTGATTTGCTGTGGATTGGATTAGACCTGCCACCACTGCTCCATTAGGTCACGGATGAGATAGATGTTAATTTTGATTAATGGTTTGACCAGTAATCCAACTATTGATTAGGAAAAAGTAAACCAATAATTAACTTAATCTATAAACATTTCGAACAAATTATACTCTGTGTTCACAAATTTATTGTTCTTGCATATACTTCACGTTCCTTCTCCATTTCAACCTTAAGTTCTACGTTTAGATGATTTGATTTTCACCTTTTTAAATTAGGTGTGTTGGATTATTATACTTATTATCAACTTTTTACATGTAGTGTAATTAATTATCTTGTAAATTGAAAATTTGAATGTGTTAGGAGAATTTTGATACCTTCTAACGTCTATTCAAATGGTGATAAGCAATAAAAACTTACTTTCAAAAAAAATAATGACTACTAATAAGTGGTAAAAATATATTTTAATATAAATTTATAGTTTAATTTACAATGGATAGTTTTAATTATTATATATTTTTTCTCATATTAAAATTTAATTCAAAGATAGGATATGAAAAATAATTAAAAATTCAAATATATATATATATATAATATAAGAAAGATATTTTGAAATAATTAAGTGGTTTTGTTGTTGTTAATTAGAAAGAGTTTGTAAAATATACACAAAATTATAAATGGAATCTTTTAATTGATTCAATAATTTATAGAAAATTATTTGAATGAATATTATGAATAATTAAGTACTTAGACAAATTAATGATATTTAATATGAGAATCATGATTATAAAAGTAGTGAGTTTGACTTCTATAACAACATTAAAACATTTGTCAGAAAAATTGAATGGACCAATGTTCCTAATAAATTAATTTATTAAAATTTATCATTTTCATATCATACTTTTATCTGATGATTTATAAATATTATTAGATAACTTTGTTAATATATTATCGTCTTGGTTCTCAACTTACAGAATCGCATGTAAAATGAATGCTCTTGTATTTGTCAGAGAAATTAATATTTAATTATTAAACTAGAGACTTTATGTGATCAAATAAATTATTAATTTTAAGTGAAATATTATTATATTATTTTCCAACCAGTTAAATATAAGCTGGAAAAACCAGAAAATATTTTAGCTGGAGGTTGTTTAGAGCTTTTAAACTGTGAAATAACAAAATGTACACAAAAACCAGTTACAAAATTGTGATTTCTGAATGTGACAAAGGTTTTTTCTTCTTCAATGTACACTTTTAAACTAGTTAATCAGATAACTTCAGTTTTTTCACATGTTTCATTTATTTTCCTTGGTTTACTAAGTTAACCATGATCAGATGCTATATTCCTGAGTCTATATAATAGACATTCGAAAAAGGTCAACGAACAAAAACAAAATGCTGGTGTGAGGGATTGGATCAGTACATCATTTATTTTCTACTACATAGCAGGTGTGTGTAGATTGAAAATAATTTATGCTAATGAAAAGAGCTGATTTTGTTTTTATATGCATCATCCATTGCAATCCAAGTTGTGATACACTAAATCCTGGTTCCCACGGGCCAATCCACTGAATCCAGAACCCAGAACTCAGTTGGGAGGGCCACTGTGTGAGTCAGATCGTACCAGGACCACAATGCATGCCATTGGACACTGCTGTGCTGTGGTGTCTATAGGCCATGCCAAATTACAACTCCATACATACATACATCTCTTCTCTTCACACTCTACACTTCCATTCTCACATTTTTATTCATTTTCTCTCCTCTCTATATTCTATACCCTCTTCTACCTCTTCTTCACCAAAACATAGCATGGATAATTCTTACTCCACTCCTCCTCCTCATCCTTCAACTTCCACACAAGCTCCTCCCTGTGAGAAGGATTCAAGCATGAAGAAGAGATTCCTCAAAAGGGCCAAGGAACACAGGTCCAGGCTCTATATCCTAAAGAGGTGCATTATTATGTTATTGTGCTGGCAGAAGTACGAGCAATATTGATATTCAAAACCTCTCACAGTGTCACAGGCTCTCTCTTTGGCAGGTGGATACCATTAACTACATCAACCCCACTTTTTTTATTTTTATTTTTTCTATTTTTAAGGTGAACTTTGCAAGTTTGTAAATCATTAGTATATTATGTTGAGGGAAGGAGCCATATATAAATTGGTGCTAGAGATATTTCAGTGACCATGTTGAGCACTTTATTGCACCTGTGAGCACTGTCTGTCTGAAGATTCTTCCATGAATTGAAAGTTTGGACATTAAAGAAGATGCTAGTTCGAATTAATAGTCTGGTTTAATTAGCCAGTGGTGTGAATATAGTGTGACAAAAGGAGGTGGGATATCACTTGCAGGATTTACACGTTATAGTGTGAACTGACATTACTCAACTCAGCTTGTTTTCTAGTGTAAAAGAAGGTGAAAGAAAAGACATTATTTCACATGAAGATAGGGACATATCGTTGCTACTAAGTACACTTGAGGTTTTGGTAGGACTTTGGTCAAGAATAAGGTTTGCCTACTACCTGCTTATTTTGCCAGTCATATTACATAAAGCTACAATAAACACTTCATCTAAGAACCTTCAACTTTTTGTTTTTTCCCCCTTTTTTTTTTCCTCTGCTGTTTACCAATGACACCAATTATGTGTTGGTTTTTTGCTCTGATATCTTTGTTGCTAGCAATTAAACACTGTCTTAGTTTATTAACATGGGATGAATTCTAAAAACACAATGCAAAACTATTAGTATTCATAAAACAACAAAATCCGTGAGTTTTATCTACAAGCTTTTGGAAATTTCTTTCGTACATGCATATAATGCATATGTGTTCTGGAAGTTTACTGTATCCCTTTGATTTCACGTGCTCATTAAAAATAAAATTAACTTATATAGAAAACAATGGTTGAAGTAAACTTTGCATGCAATGTACTTCATCCACTACTATTTGGTGAAGGGTTGAGGTAGTGTGCCTCAGCTCCTCCTACCTGAATTAATTTGTCTTTAAATATATATAGGTTTTATTCCTAAAAAAATTATGATCTTAAATATATATTTACTTTCGGTAAAAGGTTAAAGCAGCAAAATGTACTTTTGATTCATGTGTGTTTGGTTACACGTTCCAACTAGACGTAAAACTTAGAAGCTAATAATTGAAGTACTTGTCTTAAGCTGAAAAAAATGTAACTTTGGAAGAAAAGTGAGACACCTTTGAATGGGGTTAGTTTTGTTTAGTGGCATAATATTGGTTTAGATCTTAAAGATTAAGATTATTTATAAAATCAATAATTAAAAGAGTTAGTAAATGGGATGGATTAGAGAGTCTAAATTTGAATGAGAGAATCTGTTGCAGATCTAGACATGCAGTTGGTTGAATACTACCTATAAATTTTCTGGACCAATATTAATTTGTGTGTATTAAAACAGAGAAGGTACTTGAAGACAGCAAGATAGAGAAACAAGGGCACAGCCTTGTGTGAGCATTTATTTGGAATTGACCTTTGGCCAAACTCTTTGGTCTAATTTTAGTATTTCCAAGCGTCCCTAGCTGGAATTGGAGATCTGGAGTGAACTCCAATGTTCATCATTTTGGGGTCTGTCCCCAAAATAGTTCTCAGATGCCTCTATCAACAAAACTGCATGCCCAAAACATTCTATTACTACTTAATTAGAATAAATCCATTGTTGTTCTAATACCAACTCTAGATCACACTCTCTTCATTTACAGTGCAACTATTTATTGCCACCATTAGTTAGACCTAAGCTGCCAAAGCAGCTGTTTGTTTTTCTCAGTTTATACACTTTCTTAAACTCTTCTCTCCTCACATTTATACCAAATTCTTCAACACAACCCCTATAACACTGAAGAGTTTAAGCATCTTCTTTCCTATGCCTGAAACATTACAATCAACAATATTAACAATACTATAGCTTTAACCATCTCATGTTACAAACCACTTTTTTACTGTTTTGCATGCATGATCACTGTGAGAAGACTAAGGTGTTGGATTAAATAAAGTTAAATTGTAATCCAATTATTGCGAAGTAAACTAAAAAAAAGATTGTTTTTTGCATAGTTATTTAATTAACTTTGAGATTGTTTTTATTCCCCTGGCTTGATAACTGGTGGTGCCACTCTGTTGATAAAGTAACACTTTCCGATCGAAAACGTGTGCGAACAAATCTTCCCCTTAGTTAAGGGCATTACTGGCGGAAATACTGAAGCAACATAACAGGTCACAGGGTCCCTCCCAACCTATGTTCATCAGAACTAATTAACACTGTGTATGCTTCTCTCATCAAAAGGGGAATTTAGGTACCACCAGCTGGCACCACAACTGTATCAAAAAGACTAACTTAATAAACATTTTTTTAACAACAGTTTATTCAAATTCATACATCTTTCTCTAACATTAGCTTCAGCTTTAATTGTACAGTATTATTATATCTAAATTTTCTATAAACAACCTCAAAATCTCCACATGGATTTGAAATTCATTAGAATGTTACTAGACGTGACATCCACCTCTTCCATGTGATTTTGTGGATTCTGCGAAAGAAGATAGAATATTAATTAATCATGAACTAAACAACTAAGGTCTATCATATCAAAAAAATAGAAAAGAAAAAAAAAAGAAATTCTGTTCTCTGGGTCATGAATATACTTTTCTAGTTATCTATGAGCTTCGTTCTATGGATTTATACCAAAGACGGTTTCATTTTTAATAATTATATGGTCTTAGATGTATGTGTCCATCTATCTCAGCCTTTGAATGTGGAAGAAAGTGAAGATGAGTTTGATATTGACGAAATCAAACTTTTTGCACGACATAGGTATGTTGTTGAGAAACCAATTACCAAATATAATTGGTTGAATGGAGAATCAATGACATGAGTTAGCAAGACTCAATCAAATCACTATATTCACAATTTCACACCAACCACTCAAACTTTCCAAAAGCGATTTCATACTATTTGAATTTCAAATGTGGTTGGCAGCATACCAACTTACCCTCTGAGACTCATAAATATAAAACCCTGGAACCTGGACTCATTTTCTTGTCTCACTGCCTTCTCTTCTTGTCACACTTCAAAATATGCCTTTCTTTTCCATTTGTTTCCACTCTCACCATTTAATGTGCCCCCTCCTATTTTTTCCTGAGTCGTTGGCAAATTAAATGCCACCATATTTAAGGCTCTGCCTCTCTCTGTCTCTCTCTCTCTCTTTCCCTCTCTCTTCCATTATATTTTAAGAATCTCACAGGACACTCCATATACTTACTTCAAAGGAACATGCTTTCTTCATCAAAATTTCCAAGTTTTATGCTTTCTGGTTATGATATATTGCAGTTTCCATAGGGGGTAAGCTTTTCTTATCACATTTATAAACCGATGCTTGTTTGTTTCTTAAGAAAGTGCAGGAATGGAAGTGGTGGAGGATCAGACTTCAAAAGAGTATAATTAAGAACTTGAGATATTGGTGCGGTTCAATCAGAAGGCATTGTTTTTATTATCCAAAAGCTCTGTGTTATTTGATTGAGCCGCGCCAATATCACATGTAAATGATCTCAGACTCACATTTTTCACAATGGCAGCACCAAAGATCGAATCTAAGACTTCATGCATACTACTCAAACTGTTTACTATGAGGCCAACTTTAGTAAGTTTTTGTCTGCAGCAGCATTGGGTTTTATTATTATTCATGTGCTTAGAAAAAAATTCATAGGTAGCAAAAAGGAATTGTAAATGAATGTTAACAAAGAGTGGTATTGATTGGTTTATTTTTGTTGTGCAGATTCGATCTTGAAGATGGTAGCTAATTTGGGCGACCACCTTATTAGCATGTTTTTTTGTGTCTCCGAAAAGCAGTGAGCAATATTTTGATGTGTTAGGTAGAAATTTGTTTTAGCTTTTTGATTGTATTTTGTCTTTTGACGATGGTGGGGACTTCATCAATCAAGTGGCAAAGATAAATCTCTCTTTATGTTTACTTTGCTTGTGTAAATGTTCATATTTGCGTTTACATTTAAAGCGCTAACATTCATTTTGGGCATGTTTCCAACTACAGCAGTGTCAACTCTCATTTCCTTCTCCAAACAAATCTTTTGATTCCGCACAACAAAACAAAAGGTTCGTTCAAATTCTGATTAACCGTTTTGGGCTACCTCTAACTGCAATAAATTCTTAACCTTTTATATTTTTGTTGTGGTATTTTTTTTAAGCTAACAAAATTATTATTAACCTTTTTTCCCGCCTACTACTATTATTATTATTGGTAATTTGTTATTATATGTATTATGGTTTTTCAATAATATTGTTGTAACTTATTATCCATCATTGGAAATAATGATTTATTATATTTAATCATTCTTATTATATTTATATTTTTTTATTGGAACTAATAAAAATTACCGTCATCATTATCGATACTTTTTCAAAAATTTGTTAAAACATTACACAGAATGGTTGTAAATGAATTAATGTAGGTATCTTTTAACGTTTAACTAGGATTTTAAAATGGGATGGATTCTCTGAGTCAACCAATTTAACATCTTGAAATGGATTGGGTGAAGTTGTGTAATTCAACTTCAATAACATGTGATGAGATGCATTGGGTTGACCCTTAAGCTATTTTGCTGGATGTTTATGTATAATTTTTCATTGGTTAACTAGTGTTTTTGTGAATTATTATAATTTTCTTGTTATTTTTTGTTTTGCTTTCTTCTATTCTTCTATACTTCATATCTTTCTTCTATAAATTATTTTGTTTATTTACTATGTGAGTTATTTATTTTTTATTTATGTTCGGTGGCTTAAGTAAACATGGTTCATGTAAGATTTTTTTAAATAATTTTCGTTGTTATTTATTAATAATGTGACTTGGATCAATGCATATCATTATGTCAATGTGTGACAAGTTTAAATGCATGTTACATTTATAAATTACAAAGATATTATGTATAGTTATTTTGATTTTGATTACGTATACATAGATTAGACATTTTTAGTAGATTGTATTTACTTAATTAAGGAACACTTGTGTTTTTTAAAGATATATTTTAAAAACTTAACAAGAATACTTTAATCAATTAAGGAATAATATCATTTATTATTTTGAGATGCTTAGATTTAAGAAAATTAATAGACTTGCAGATAATCAATTATGCAAAACAATCAATTATTTTGAAAATTTTTAAAAATATTTGTGAGAATAATTGATTATTACTTAAGACAATGGATTGATTTGTTCTCAATAAATTTCCAAATTCATTCAAATGAATATAATTGATTAGCTCTATTTTTTAAATAAAATATATTGTTTTAAAATAAAAAGAGGTAAAGAAACAACTGATACTACATCATTTTCGAAAATGTTCATGATTTTTTATTAGATTATCTCTTCTTTAGAATTATTTTTGAGCTAAATCAATAGAGAAGTATTATTGAACCAAATGACATTTACAAACTCTTTTAGGATTTTTTTTTTCTTGTTTTTACTGATTTCGAAAACTAATTTAAGTTTTGATTTTTACATCTAGGTTTAGTGTGTAAGTGTAATAGATTTTTACATTAGTTGAATTTCTTATTTAAAAGAACCTCATATTTTATTGTGCTTGTATGTTATTTTTGGTAGAGTTTACGTAACTGTATCGACTATTAATACTAGTGAAACAATCAATGTTAGGTTGATTAGATTGAAACTTAACATTTATAAAGAGAGAATCAAACCACTTTCGTTGATTCTTTTATTGCTTTTCTTTTTCCCCTTTTCGGCTCTTAAGAATACTACTAAAATTGCTTAAAAAATACATTAAAGTGATTCAAAAAAATATTTTTTTAAAAGCAATCATTGTTAAAAGATTTCTCTAACAAATTTATTCTCCTTTTAGTTAATATTGTTGAGCCTCTTTATCCTTAAAACATTACCTTTTAGTGACATAGACCATTTTAAAATTAAAGAGTAATATTTTTAAAAAATAGATAAAACCATATGCTCCTGCATATTTAGGTCGTTATTTTTTATTGTGTTTACTTTTTAACAATTCAACACCTGCTTCTCTTTTTTAAGTTAGAGACCTGTGGACAATCAAATTAAATAGAATTATATATATATTATCAAATCTACTGCGTTTCTTTCATTGTTGTAAATGATTTTTCTAATACCTTTGATTGTTGATAAAAAGTTGTATATTAATCTCAGGAATACAAACTATATATAGAAACATATTTATGCATATCTTTTCATGAATTAAAAAAAAATGTTATTAATCTAACATTTTTCTTTATAATTAATGCAAAATATTTTTTCTAGTAACAACTAAAAATAGGTGTCAGTTTCTTTTCTTTTTTTTCACAATTTATATTTATATTTTCCCATTAACAATCATATTCTTTATAAATTTTGTTCTGAGGTAAACAAAAATGAAAGGGTGAGACTTTTGAGAAGTAAATAAAATTATATTAAAACCTGTGTAAGAAAAAGAGAAAAGTAATAATTATTATGAAGCTTTAGACATGACAGAGAACTATAATGTAAAGCCCTCCAGCCACTAAACAACAAAAGAATGGGTTGGCTATTGCTGCTACTATACTCTTCTTCATTCTCTTTAGCAGCTACACCTATCAACTATCTTAATACCATTTTGATCCACCTGCTACTACTCTCATACCATTTTTCAAGGTTTCTGAATTTTCATTGCACTACTTGTTTACTTTATAAGGCTGCACTCCACAAAGCATTTTCATCCTCCCCACAACGCAGGTGAACTTCTTTCATCCTCTCTACAGACCTGCAGATTCCACTGCATTTCCAATCAAACGAAGCAACACATACGTTACCAGCCTGTGCCTTCCACTCGCAATCTGCAGGAGGGTACCACCACTACTGTTAAATACATAAACTTATGATCTTGCCATCTAGCCAAGAAAAACCATGTAAATTTTTCATTTTGTCAGGTTTACATGGAGTCACAGAATTCAGAAGGAAAACTACCTTACAAAAAATCATAACTTGACATCTCAAACATTACATGAACATTCAGATGATAAGTTTTTCATTGGTTGCTGACATTTATATATAATGCTTCTGAACAAGTATTGGATTAATGATAGAGGGTAACATGAATTTTCTCTTGAATAGATTATGGTAAAATAAAAATCAACATACCAGGGGGTGTGCCACAACACATTCTTCTGTCATCAACATGATCCACGTCTAAACCAATAAACCAAGATCCCAACGAAACATCTTCGTTGGCATATTTATGTAGCACATCCCTGGTATTTGTAAAATCAAACTGTTATCAGTCCATCAAAGTAGCACTAAATGCTACATTAGTTGGTATAATATTCAATTCTTTCCTAGTAGAGGAGAGTTCATGAAGTTGTTAGTCTGCACTTGTTCCTACTAATGAAAATCTCTATAATTGACATATAAACACCCACTTGCCTGTGTGCTTTAACAGTTTTGAGCAAGGAAAACAAGACTTACTGATTTATTGATATATAAGTAGCCAAATCTTGCGAAATGGCATATAATTGTCCTGTAGCATGACGGAAGTACTTGTTTCCCACCTCTCCAAACTTCCAGTATTCTGGTTCATGGTATTTCACTCCCCTGTGGTAAGACGGTTACACTAGGAAGTGTTTTTAAACTACAACCGAAAAAATATAATACACAGGCTTTCTTACTTCTGAGCAAGGACAGGACCGGATTTCATGCACCCAACATACACCCGAGGTTTCATTCGGTGCATACTCAAAGTCAATCCAAGTGTTGCTGAGATTGGAAAAGGTACAATAAGCACAATGAGGAAAATAATGGTAGATAATGAAGTATCTATTATAAAGTGTTGTCAAACAAAATCTAAAATAATCATTAGTCAAGTGAATTTTATGCCTTTCACTTTTCTGTCAATTTGTATTAAAGTTCATCCAATTAAACAAACACTCCAAATACAACTATGAGAGCACATAACAATTACAAGAATGTTCTATAGAGAATGTACCAGCTCTCAATCTATAACACTGCAGAAAGCAAAAAAGAAATATAAGAGTTCAATATACCAAAATGGTGTCAGGTCAGACCTATTGCAGATAATATACACAAGCCTCAACTTTTTAATGTATAGAATTAAGGAAGCTACAGATGGATAAATGAAATTAATTGTGCTACAAGATTGGCAATTATGCTCTAATGTACAGCACAAGAATACAAGTTGAACAAAAATTTCAAAGTCAATGGTTCGTTGAGCTACCTGTTAATGCACAAGAGTTTCTCCCACAAACTAAGTCATGTGATCAATACTTTATTTTATTACTAAAGAACATCTTAGGCAATTTTACTAACAAACGAAATAGATAAAAAGAAATTTACTAGTCTATATAAGTCTTGTATGATTTGGGCTTATGTTCCTAAGCTAAATTACAAAGTAAAAATAACAGGATTTCTAACAGTCATTTTTTTAAGTCTTTTCCTCATTCTGTAATCATATTTATAGAACATTTGTAAAATTTTAAATGATTTAAGAGTTCCTGTTTAAAGAAATGAAGTTATCTTTCTCACATTCGTGTAAAAACCGACTTAGATTTATCACTTCAACTTTACCAGTTACTTTCTCCCATAACTCCACATATCATATTATCAATTATTAAGCGTACACGCTGAATATTTTTTCAATTTACCTAAATTGACATGAACATCATCATCAACTTTAACATAAAATTCCGCATCCCACAAGGCAACAGCAGTCGAAAAGTAGGTCTTTGTCTTAGCTGATAGTTCTAGGTATCCCTCAACGTGGTTCTGCTTAACACAAATGTATTTTGTTTCATCAACATAAATAAAATATGGATTATGCATCTAAATGAAAAGGGGAGGGAGAGAAAGATTACCAGCCTCAAAAAGTCAGCATGAAGCCTCTCCTCTGCTTCAATAGCTTTGTCAAGAATGCCACCAGATGTAGAGCTATAGACAAAAAAAAGGCTAATTAAATCTATAGGTTTTGGTTACTTAGCATCGCAAAAAAAATATGAATTCAACCAACCATATTGGAATTCATCATGGATGACCCCAAGGTTTCATGACATTGTGTTATTAATTTTTGACAATAATTATTTATAGTTCCAACTACTAAAAGAACAAATATACTACCAGTCAACACAAAAAAGAGGATAAATAAACACAACTTGTATCAGAAATTTGATAGATAGGCCACAAAACAAAGTTCTGAGATCATATGAGAAAATAAGTGCAACAGAATTATCAAAAGTAGGAAAGCACAACAATAAAAGAAACTGAATATCAGGAAATCTGACCTGTGACCTATGACAAATCGTATGATTATGCCCTTTTCTTCCTCCAACTTCTGTCTTTCATCAGCTAATTAAGTTCCATTAGAAACCATTGATTAGATACATGATGGTATGGAATTACTTAAGCAGGCTAAAGGAGAACTTTTATGAGAGGAAAAACTAGAAAGTGATGAAATATCATTAAATCACCTCGTGGCATCCAAGTTGTTCGAACAGAATCTCTTCGTTTCCTGCTACTGAAAGCTGTATTGATCCCTATAACCATGAAATATTTTTTCCTAGTACTTGATTCAATTGTCTCTGACTTCCCTGATACAGCACAACCATTCAGCATAAAATCAAGAAGTAGCAAATCAAATTTATGATTCAGCTCCAAAGTAGATTTTGTCTTACTTGGTCTCCTGCAATTCATGTATAGAAATGGATTAGCATTATAGTTGTTTGATACGTAACTAAGTAAATCCCATGCAAAGAAGCATTGGCTTGGCTTACTTGACATCATTCTTGACAACATTCTGAGTATTTGAAACTTCCACTTTACTGTAATTTGAGCTTGGCCTTGCAACCTTAAAATAGAGGTAAAACATCAAGCAGAACATGTCATCATTATAGATATTTTTTCATAAATAGCACAAGATGCAGCTGATAGTTATATGCCTGCGATTTAAACATTATCTATACTAAATTTCAAAAAGCCAATAGAGAAAAATGTCTAAGATAAAAAGTACTAACCCATGGTTTTAAATCCCTAATAGTAGTGCATAGCATCCAGCACCAAAAACACTACAATGGGATAGTGGATGCCAGGATATGCGCAATGTTGAAACATTTATATAGTTTATGTACATACAAATTCTCAAAAATGATAAAAAAAAATACTCAATAGATGATATTCATAATTAAAATATTGCCATAGGTCCCTTAAAGAAAACATACAAATAAATAGAAACAAAAATCAAATACAAGCTTCCTAGGCAGGAATCATCAATCATGTTCACTTTTACTGCTATTATTATAGCCGTAGATGTCATTGTGGAAACAATCACAAACATAGCAGCGCCTAAAAAGCCTTAAATGACTCTGTTCCGAGGCTTTTTTTCTTAATGAGCAGATAGCACCATTGTAGTGCTGCTATGGCCACTATGTCATACACTACAACTGCTACATTAAACCACTTTACTATGCAACCCATGTACTGTACCTCTAATCAAGAGCCATTCAAAACTTTGCCAAAACCTAATCTTTTGAAATAGTTGGTTGGTCTGGAACCCTCTTAACTGAGCAAATGTTCAACCCTTTCTCCCCTTGTTAATATCAAATTAACAATAAGTCAATACAAATGCATTGGCCGCATGTGCTTCCACACTTCATGTCCAAATGAGATGGCATATCATAGACAAGAATACTTGCAAAGGTAAAGTTTGACCAAATTTTGGGTTTCTCTTCTAAAAAGGAAAGTTGGGCCAAATGCAATCCTTGCAAAGCTCCTAAAAGTAAAAGGAACCTTTTTTCTTAATGAAAAAATCCAAAAAAGAGAAAACTTCTATAGAAACTAAGCAGAGGAGTTCATTCTTATAAGGTGAAGAGAAGCTAAAAAATGTTGGGCTTAATTCTGAAGGCACATTCATCCCCAATGAAATAAATTACCAAAAACAAAGATACAGTATTGACATTTTCCACCATTCTGTTACGAGTGCACAAGAATAATGAACTAACCACAGATGTAAACAAGTGTAAATATATATTACAAATATTTCTTTTTTTTTAACTCCTGATCATTTCATGGGGAAGGAACTTCTACTGTTGTTACAAATTCCAGTAGTAGTTCTACATATTATGGGATAGGGGGCAAATGCATGCATAACATACAAAAAAATAAACATGTGCAAAGATTAACTGACACACTTACTGGATTTAGATTACAACCATCAGAGTTTAATTTTATTCTTTCAATCTCACTAGTAGTCCTTGAAATTTCTATATATTCAGGCATCGACCATATCCTGAAACAAAATTAAATTGTGGTTAGCATTACACGTATATCATAATTAGCTCCCTTAAGAGCTATTTTAATAACTACTAATAGCCTAGAAATTGGAGAAAAGAAGTACCTATACCTTCAGGGTTCGATAATAAAATAAAATATAGACACCGACCAATCATTTTTTTTTTATTCAGCGGTAAAGAAGGAGATGCAAGAAGTGAAAGAGAGAAAAAAAAAAATGAGTCTGAATAACTTTGGTACATTTAATGAAACCAACAGAAAATCATGTGGAGAACTGTAAACAAACATTTACAATCTAAGTATAAAACAAACAATAAAAAAGAAGAATGGAATAAATGTCGTAATGCAGAAAACACAGATAATAAAATGTCCTTTTTTAGAGCATAACCCCAGTTTGCAGCCGAGAAACTCGATCACTCGCAGAAAATAACTAAAATGACAAACTCGATGCTGAAATATAGAGACCCAGAAGCAAAAGTACCTATTTGTGAAGAACATTCCGGCACAGAAGCTTGCCACACAGAGCAGAAGGGCCCATTTCCTCTGGACGTTCCTTGCACTCAGTTCTGTAGCTCCTCCCTTGCTCTTCATAGACATTCCCCCTCCCCTCTTCTCCCTCACCTCACTATACAAAAATGCACACAGTATTAAAAACACAACCTTTAACAAAGATACATTAAATGCAGAAATTATAAAAAAGAAGCAAACTTTACAGCTTCTGTGGCACCCAGCCACTATCAGGTTTGTTGGGGGCAAGAGAGAAAGACCACTAAGCCCCTTTATCTTCCAAACCACACTTAAAACAGCAGATACTTAAGTGCTCTATGACGGTTTGTCTTCTCAGATCTTGTTCCCCATCAGTTATGTTTCTCCCCTGAATTCTTGGTTCCACAACTTTTCAGCTCAACTAAGTTTATGGTATGCTTCATAAATCACAATTCATTAACACTAACAAAACTTTGCTCTCCAAAATAAAATCCCATTAAGAAAAGGGGAACAAAATTTTGTGCCCATTACGTAAAGTTATTTGGACGGAGAGTGTTTTGGTTACTTATAATTCTCCTTATAATGTGTCGGTTGGTGATAAGCTAGTGTTATTTTTACCATGGGCTGAATCCAGTTCAGATGGATCCCACCCAGAGTCTTTTCAATTAAACTGGTTTGCCTTATGGTCAAAATCTTCCCAATTAGAGATGAAATGCAACCAAATTCCGGTGCTACTCATTCCACCCAAAAAAAAAAAAAAAAAAAAAAAAAAAAAAAAAAAAATAAATAAATATATATATATATATATATATACAAACTAACACACATGTGTCTATTTTTGCAATTGTAACATCCCACAACTCTACACATTCTTCTGCTATTACTAAATGCATCATGAGGTTTTATTATCAGTGTTATTATGAAAATTAGTTCTGTTGTGATTCAGTTTTCTGCCAGCAAAACTGTGTTTTAAAAAAGTGTAATCCTATTTGAGTGATAAAATGTTGTCTCGGATTAACTAAGAAAATGTGGTGATAGTTGATTGATGGTATTAATTATATAAAATGTAAGGTCACTTAGTGAATTCAAATAAATTAAATTAACATGCAAATTTCTTTTCAGATCCTCTTTATTTTCCTTTCTATGTCAATTTCATTGCTTTTCTTTTTTAATTTCTTACTAAAACAGAAGGGGTATTCTTACTAAATAATGTAAATAGCCAACAAATAAAAGACAAGAAAGATTTTAATCATTGGATCTCTGAATTCTAATATAGGAGATCATATTTGTAATAAATTTTGATTGAAAATATCTTGTTCTCAACCTTTGGGCAAAAAGACGTACTTAAAAAAGAATTAGTAAAACATGTTTTGTATAATTATAAATTTGAACTCTTCTTAGAAATACAAACTTGTGTTTGCATTCGTATTATATTAGAGTAATATATTTTATAAGAAGTAAAAATAATTTTATAAGAATAAGAGTCAATGGGTTATACAGTTATTTTTTAATAGAAAATTATATAAATACTTTTTATGAGAAAAAAAATCTTGCAGTATTTCATTAAACTATAAATTTACTTAATTTAATAAAAAATAAAATTATCTAACTAAAGGACAGTTATAACAAAATTATACTATCGTTATGAAAACAAGGCAGTTATACAATAAGACAGGTTAACTTATTTTTTTTATAATAATTAGTAATAACAAAGTTTGATATGGTGAAAAAGAGTTTTTAAAACTTATGATCAGACACAGTTTGATTGATATACTCTGTTAAAATTCATCTTTAACACATTAAATAATAGTTCAATAAGATGTAGTTTGAAAGATGTAAAAAAAGATTTACATTTTTCGTTTATAGATGAGACTACATTTATTTTTTATCAATTCGAACAAGTTTAGTTTAATTATACAAACTCAAGTTGTAATATACAAAGTAAACGGTAAATGCAACCTTCTTGAATAGATATCTTATAATTAACATAACTTGGGTAGTTTTTATCTTATTTTATATAAAAGTCAAAATGGAGATAGAGAAAATGCTGCTGTAAGATAACTTTAACATACCTTAAGGATACATTTAATGTTGAAGATTATATATTTTATTATTTGTCCAAACACAAATCTATCAAACTAAAATATATTACAAGCTACTTTATACATATGATTATCCTACTTTATATACATGATTATCAGATGAAACAACTAGGTTTATCAATGTTTGAGATACTTAATCATAGACATATATACATTTTTAAGTTTGAAACTTTGTTATGAAACACTTAAATTAGAATCTTTAAGTTTGATATAAAAATCTTTTATAATTATATATAATTTAAATGTAATCAAACTTACAATCTTACCATTAAAAGTCCCAACTAAAAAAGTTATTTTTTTAGAGTTTTTTTAATTGTTTTGATGAATTTATTCAATTACCACAAACAACGTGAATTAATATAATTAAAACATTATTATGATTATGAAAGGAACAAACTATTATAACAGCAAAATTTACTATTAAAATAAATTTAATTTAACTATTTTTTTCATTTTTTAGTATAATTTATCAAATGAGTCATTTTAATCCAGTTTGTTTTAATTACTCAAACAAAGTCTATATATCCTTAAAATTAATCAATTTCTCTAACTATAATAGTCATGACTATCTAGTTTATGTGACACTTCTATACTACACTACAAGATTGGAATTTAAATATTTTTTTATGTTGTGACAAGCTTTATATATATATATATATAGAGAGAGAGAGAGAGTTAATTGTATATACATTAAATACTTGTAAACAAATAATATAATAATAAAAATTAATAAATAATACTTTGTATTTTTAATATTATATTGTAAAAACGTTGTTATATCATGTTTATCTATCAATTTTGTTCTGCCATAAGTAACTAGCTTTTTACATTTTTACAAAGATTAAGGTAATAAAAGGAAATACAACTCCATTAACAAGATACATTAATAGACATTGTAAGTAACTAACTATTGTTTTGTTTTTTTATCCACTATACAAATTTCTATGCATTATTTTATTCGTAATCTCTTTCATTTATTGCTTATTACTTTTAGCATAATTATAAATTATCATTTATTATTTTATATTTCTAAAAAATAAATAAATAGACATATGTAAGTTCGAGAAAATAAATTATTATTTTTACATTATTTTTAATAACCTTTTACCATTTTGTTATAAAAAATAAAAGGGTTGGGATGCGTATTCTTATTATTTCAATAACATCGTCAGTAACTTTATTTATTTATTTATTTTTTTTGGTAGATGGTAACTTTTATTTTGATAACTCATACATATGTCAAGGTAATAGTCATAATAAAAGAAAGTGTTAATTTTTTTTTTCCAACTGAGAATTATGGATGATTGGATTCTTTTCCATAAAATATTACAAACTATAAATGAATGAAAACCTTCTTTCTTAATTTATCATTGAAGGCACAACACACCTAGATCTCAGTTTTTAGTTTTTTAGCATTTCTTCAAAATATTCTAAGTTTTCAGGTAACAAGATATTTGAACAAACAATAAAGTTTTCAATTTCTTACCTAACATTCAAAAGGATTATAAAGTCACTTTTTAAGTTTAGCCAAATACACTTAATATCCCATCAGAAAGATTTCTAAAGAAAAAAATAAAAAATGCAACTACTTTATTTTTTAGTGGTTCAAACCCTCCTTGGAAGAAGCATCCTTCTCACCTTCCATAACTTGTAACGTGTATATCAATGGTGGTCCCTGCATCTCTGATGGAAAAGATGTCACGTTTGTCATTTAAAGAAATGTTTAGTTATATTTTTAATTTCTAAAAATTGAAACATGCAAAGTTATAACCTTTTAAATTTTTCATAAAATATTTTCAGTCTCTTATATTTTTATACAAAAAATGGGAGTTTAATCTGTGAAATCTATGCAAAAACTGACCTAAAAACAATACTAAAAGACAGACCATTTTTAAAATTTGAAAAGCAAAATCAAATCTTAGAAACTAAATAGGTGACTAAACTTTGTTTTAAAGAAATAGAAAAAAATAGACTTTATGTAACAATCACAAAAAAATTGTTGTTGTGGTGGGTGGTTTTGGTTTACTTGTACTGAGGACTTAAATTATGTTTCAAAGCAACCATCCATGACTTGAATATGCAAACAGTGGTTTTACAATAAGTACAGAGATGTGGGGATTGAACCAGAATGAAGATAATAATGAAACAGTATAAACAAACAAAGTACTAATAGAGATCATGCAAGAATGAGTAGAAGATGAACCAACCAGAAGTGAAAACTTGAAGACTATTAAACTCAGTAACAACACAGAGTGTACTCCACTGGCCTCAGTCCAATACAGATTCAGACAAAATTTCAGAGGCTGCCACTCCTCCTTTTTCCTTTCCCTAAAACTTCCTTTTCCCAGAAAATTTAGAACAACAAAACAAAAACAAAAGAAAACAAAAAGGACACCTCTGGCTTACACGTACATGCTCTCCATCACGAGTGAGTTCCACAGCAGCAGGACCTCACATTCCAATTTCACATACACATAAAAAAAACATTGCATGGGATCCTACTATGACAATGTTGATGACTTCATTGTGGTCATGCCAAACATGAAGCTGATCATGACATGACCATGACTCATTGTGCTGCATCCACCAACTACTCAATGAAACCTGTTTTGGTCAAAATGGCATTTCTCACTTTGCTAAGATCTCTCCCTTTCAGTGTCCTCCCTATCCCTTCACACACAGAGAAAGAAGAAATCTGGCTCCTTGCAAGTTTCCTGGAAATCCATTGATGAGGAGGAATCATGTCATCCTGACCATCATCATCATCATCATCGCCATAATCATCAAGATAGTGATCTCCATAACCAAAATCCAACTTCTTGTTTACCTCCTCAACACCCTTTTTCCCATAAATTTTAGACCAATCAGGAATGTCCATAGGTGCTGAGGATCTCTGAACCACATTTGAATCGGATTCCAAGGAGTGTAGTGTGACACTATTAGTCCTTGGGATCTTTCTTGGAGAGGTTGGCATGCACCATGCAGAAGAAGAATCGGAGGACTTCTTAGATACCCCCATTTCTGGGCGCAAAAAGTCCCTCTCCCTCTCCATGGTCACAGCCCCCCACACATCTTCTTCATCAAAATCTTCATTCCTCGTTGATCCCCCACCAAAACCGCTGCTTTTGTTCAGAAAACCGCTCCAATCTGCCATTGGTATCTATTAGTTCTGCAATCTCTTCTGCTGCCTGCAAATACAGATAAGGGTGCTTGAGAGGAAACAAAGCAAGGGAAGTAGTGTATTGAGGTAAGAGGGAGTGATACTGTGATAGATAACACAGTTGTCTATTTCAGTATATATAGACACAGATGATTAGAAGCTTTTTTTACCTAAATGTGATCATGGTTACTCACCAATGAGATAAAATATATATTTTTTTCCCTTTCATTGGGAATTAAAAAGCAGAAAGGTGTAAGAGAAGAGAATACTGTCAAGAATCTACCTTGTCCTTGTTTCAATAACCTCCAAAAAGGAAAAGGCTTTTGAAAAAATTTCTCAAACGGGAACCTGATACACCCTTTTAAAAACCACGCATGAAAATGGAAGAAAGGCTTGAAAATTCTTCCCCGGACCCTAATGGCTCCAAGGAAAATCACAGGTTCCAAGAGGGCAGGCTCACTCACAGGACGGTACCTGAAAAAAGACAAAGGGGCAGAAAAAGACAAGAAAGCAGCAAATGTGTACAACTACACCACACACACAAACACGAAAAAAGGGTTGTATTATTATAGTTTTGGCCCATAAGTGAAAAACCTCATATGGATATTAAAGAAGGCAGAAAGAAAATGATGGGTCTTGAAGTGAGTCTGAGTTGATCTCTCTCTCCCCTGGTTAATTGCAAAAGTCCAAAAGAGCACAGATGAAGGACATGAGCATAGCGGCATCGATCAAAACCCAAAGAGAAAGTCCCATCATATCAATAGCAGCACAGCACTATTAAGAAGAGGTGAAAAAAATTAAACGCAACCTCAGGCTGCTGCCTGCCTAATTTATCACTCAGTTGTTGCAGATGCAGTGCATGCTATGTATGTTATCAGCTATGTAATGTAATGTATTTATGTATGTATGCAGAAACAGCACTTAAATGGGTTTTTCTTTTTTCAATATCTTCGTAAAGTTCTGAAAGGCTGCATCCTGATTGGGAGAGGTGGTGATGCACGATTGGCTTGAAGGTACTTCAAGGATCTGCAACCTTATCCTCAACTAATGTTACGTAGTAGTAACTCATTCGGCGGTAAGATTGAAAACAAAACAAAAACTAAACAAAACCACAGAAGGTCTTCAATTGGTTGAGCTCTTCTAATTAAGTGTGAAACTTCAGAGTGTGAGCCTAAGCACCCTTTATTAATTGCCTTGGAGAGGGTGCTTCCTCCTACCAAGTATAGCAGTTGTAAGTAAAAGCCATTCCATTGGTTATTACTACAACATTGAGATATGTAGCCCGTTTTTCCTGACGAATAACAATGCCTTCAATTGTGTTGTGACTCGCTCCATCACCTTGTAGTTGTAACCTGCTATTTTTCTTCCACCTTTTTACTCCTGCCTTTTTGGATAATTAATGCACAGATCAGGATTAGAAGATTGCGTGAATGAATGCAGTGCAAATTGTGGTCATAAATCATGATATTAGATGATACTTAAATCACCATTCCACTTGTATATGGAGGAAATCAATATAATATCATATCATATGGATAACATAACATATCTGTTTGTCTTTTTCTTGGTTTATGAGTGAAGGTGAAGAAGCTCTTTGCTGTGATATGTTAAAGAAGTATTTTTACATCTTGTATAATTAGTTTTAATTGTTTGAAAGTTTGTATTAGTGATTGTTTATGCATGCTTAGTTTAATGAAGACATGTTTTAGTGACAGCATTATTTGTTTCTTTTTTGTGCTCCACTATGTAGTGTTCTTATCCACCCATACTAGTTTTCAGTGGATGCAATATTCTAGTAGACTGTAGCAAGCCAGTTAGCAAATATGCACGTATATCCATGTAATTTACATTTATTACTGAGGATTCGTAACTAGCTGTTTTGGAAACATTGACAGCTATCTTGGCACAAAAACCATAATCAACTGTAGCTTATTCTGACCCCATTTTATAACCATTATTATTTGCATATCTTTACTTGTCTGTTTTATACACACAATACTTCGCGTAAACTTTAACATGGCATATATGAAAAAGATTGATTTCTTGTTAGAATAGTGTTAGATACTTTAAGAAGTTCAGAATTATACGTGAAAGCACATAAAATTTATTCTTACATTAATTTGTTACCTTTGAATCAACTTCATTCCTTCTAAATGTGTTAAAAATAGTTTACAAAATATTTCAATATGTTTTTAGTTCCTTAAAATATTGATGTAGTCACACTAAAAAATTGTTAATTTTAAATATTTCACATTTTTAATCTTTCTCTTTTACTTTTTATTATTAACTATGGTTTGCGCAACACAAAAAATATTAAGACAAAAAAATAAAAAAATTAAAATTAAAATAATTATGTAATAAATATGTAATGTATTTATTATTTTGCATAATAAGATAATTACATGTACTATTCTTATTTTATTTCATTTAATAATTTAATTTTAACATTATATTTTATTAACACAGTTTTGTTAAAAAATATTTAAATTTATCTTTAAAATGTCTATTTTTTAAATTTTCCATCAAAACGGCTTATAAAATTTGTGTGAATGTCTTTTCCCGCTTATAAGGGATAATTTTATTTTTGTATCTTTGTATCTGGATTTTTTACTATTATAATTATCGTACTTTTTCAATATTTTTTTGGAATTTATTTGTAAGAAAGGAAAATTCATTTGACAGATATTATCATTTTCTTTTTATTGTGAACTTCTCACTGCGATATCTTTTATTTTAACTGTTTTGGTATCTTACGTTATTTTGTATAAGAAAAATACATATAATTTATTTTGAAGATATAATGGTTAGATTTTTGGATGAAGACTTCCAATTACCTATTGAAATCTTATATTGGTGTCTTAGTTTATTTTTTCCTATCTTTTTGAATCTTTCATACGATAAGGATAGAATATCTCACATCTTCTTTACACTCAACATGACATCAGTTTTTACAATCTCTTTTTCAGATAGAGTACATATTTATGCTTAACTTTGAAATTCAACTTATATTTATATTTTTGTTTTGATATCAAATATCTATTGGTAGAAACTTTCTAGTGGCATTAAGAAATAAAAGAATGTCAATCTTAATTATCTCAACAAATAAACATTACAATATTCAAGAAAATGAGTCATTTTAAGTTTTTATTATTCAAGATTTTCTCCCTTAAATAGTGGTGGACGATGAATAGCTTGATCTTTGAAGTCTATAAAGTATATCAGGATCATTTTTTTTTATCCTATTAAGAACTAATGCTAGAGGTTAGCTCTAATACCAATTGAAGGTACAATTGGCTTCAAAATGTAAAGAGTGGTTAAATGTGGCCTTAGACTCTTTTTGCATTAAGTAAAGAATACACTGTTAGGTATCCAAGTGTGAGTCTAAATTCTACATTGAATATAAGTGAGAAAGTTGATAGCAACATATAAGAAAACAAGACTTACAAACCCAATGTCTTAAAGTACAAACCCAATGTCTTAAAGTACAAACTCAATGTCTTAAAGTTTTGAATTAAAAATAATGTTAATTCCCTGTATAGGTTTGGATTTAACTCATGTCTGATTTTTGTTTGATCTCTCCATATTTTTTTTGTGATATAAACCATCTAATAGATTATAGACCATCTAAAAACTTTAATAAATTGGTTAGATAGATCTTTCATATGTCTCAACAGTCTCTTTTATACATGATTTTTCTCTTTTATATATAATTTTTTAGTCATGTGATTGTTTAATAGGTTATCAAGTATTTAATGTTTTTCATGAACTTTCTAAAGACTTGGATGGACTGTATAGACAAATTGTTTAAAGTCTCAACAATAATAAAATAAAAATAAAATAATTACAAATGAGATCAATAAGTGGATCATGATAAGTTTCAAATGTTTCTCACCATTGATAATCCATAAATGTCACCTATTTTTTTGGCAAATTTTTCAATTTAGTGTAATTTTTTTAAAATTCCTAAAAAAGCGTATTTTTTTATTTTATTTTCGGATATGGGTAAATCGTGTAGAGATTGCACGATATCATTGTGAATAAAGCGTTCTATTATTGCAAGATTTAACTTAAATATATGAGATCGTGAAAAGATAATAGAATTTAGTTAAAGTAATGAAATTGTGGAATAAATGTATGATTTTAATTAAATAATTAATTGATTAATTGAAATGGTTAGGCTACTGTTAGGGTGATTAATTCTCCCACCTTTCCTCTCCTATTTTTCCATGGGTTGTGCATTTAAAATTAAATTAGAATTAATGCATAGTGATAAAACGGTTTTATAAATTTTGATGAAAATGAAAATGTATTCATTGAAATTAATTAATTGTCATTTAAGTAATTGAAATAAATGTGAAATTAATTTGAATGAAAGAATATGAAGAAAAGTTACAGGTTTTAATTTGAATGGTTTATATACAGATAAAATTTAAATTATTTGAATTGATTAGTTTTTAAAACTTATTTACATTTTTTTCCTTTTTAAAAGTACTTCCAGTCTTTTTTTATTTTATAAAAATCCTTAAACTTATTTATATTTTTTTCTTTTTAAAACTACTTATGCTCTTCTTTTTTCTTTTATAAAAATAATCATTGTTGTAATTTTATAAAATTTTCCAAACTACTTCTGCTTTTTTTTTTCTTTTGTACAAATTCCCAAACTTACATAGATAATTTGATAATTTGAATGGAAGAACAACGAATAAAAGTTATGTGCTGTGAAGAAAATTTATGTAAGATAGTTAAATAAAAAATAATTTTTATATAGTGAAAATTTAAATTATTTGAATTAAAAAAAGTTAATTTTTTTTTTAAAAAGTGACTAAAGTAATTTGGTTAGTTTTGAAAACTTATTTATTTATTTTTTCATTCTTAAAACTACTTCAGCTTCTTCTTTTTTTATAAAAATAATAATTGTTGTAATTTTCTCTATATATAAATCATTCAAATTAAAACTGGTAACTTTTCTTCATATTCTTCTATTTAAATTAATTTCACATTTATTTTAATTACTTAAATGACAATTAATTAATTTCAATGACTACATTTTCATTTTCATCAAAATTTCCAAAACGGGTTTTATCAATATGCATTAATTCTAATTTTATTTTATATGTACAACCCAATATAACATCCAAAAATTGGAGAGGAAAGGTGGGAGAATTAATCACCCTAAACTCTTTCGGTATCCTAAAGATTTCAATTAATCAATTAATTACTTAATTAAAATTGTACCTTTATTCCACAATTTCATTCATTTAACTAAATTGTGTTATCTTGTCACAATTTCATATATCTTAAATTAAATTAAATCGTACAATAATAGAACAATTTATTTACAATGATATCGTGGAATCTCTGCACGATTTATCTATATCCAGAAATAAAATAAAAAATATATCATTTTGAGAATTAAAAAAAGAAATTACACTAATTTGGAAAATTTCCCTATTTTTTCACTGCTCCAAATTTTTGTCAATTAAGTACAACTACCACAATTTGATATTCTTTATCGTTTTACTCAAGCAATGTTTTTAAAGAGAGGAATTGTAAGCATTGAATTTGGTCTTATACTTTGTAGAAGCATTGGGTAGAGTAAGAACATGAAGTGGTTTGTTTTGTGGTGAGAAAGGCGAGGTGGGGGATTCCAAAAAGTGAAGAGCTTTTCTTGTATGATTAGCGAGTTAGGTCATTGTCAGGTGTAATCTGATATTATATTATAGGCTGGACCATTTTTTCATAATTTATTTTCCCCTTCTGTATAAATTAAAAGTCTTCTATTTCCAGAAAAAGAAAATAGTTTTCATATTTCCCACCTATGCTTAAAATTGACCAAAAATATCAATTTGATACATTAATAAAACTCAATAAAAAGAACTTTTAAAAAGTGTGATGAAATTGATCCCAACCCAGTTAAGATTTTTTTTTTTCTTAAATTAAGAAAGCTAATTTTAATAACTCAAATTTAGCCTAACATAGTGTTAGTCCTTAAAAAATAAATTTGAGAAATAATTTTAAAATAACTTGGCTTTAAAAAATTGTGAACAACTCGTTTATATATTTAATAATTTTTTTTCCATCATGTAAGTTTTTGAGTAAGTAATGTTTAATATTATTATTATTTAAATAAAATAATAATAAAAATACAATTTTCCATGAATTAAAATTAGCTTCTGACCTGAAAAGGGATTAAAGTATTTTTTTCATATTCAGGGCTAAAAATTGAATCTAAGAATGAATATGTTAAGTATAGTTTGAGTGTCAGAAAAAAAAACCTGTACCATAAAAAACTCCGTTTTCAATCCAAGCACATACTGTAGTGAACTTACCACATGAGTACCATTTGACCCATAAAATTATTCTCGCATACATAACATAATAAGTTGACATTGTCCGAAATTGGATTATTTGAAGAGTTTGTTTTTTTTATAATAAAGTACACTCAATTATTTATTAGAAAATTGACAATGGAAACTTAAAAAAAATGAAATAAACATGTTTTAATTAAAAATTATTATTATTATTATTATTATTATTATTGTCTAAATACATTCCTCAGGCTTCAGATAAACCAAACACATTAACTTCTTCAAATATATTGCCTTGAAAACACGGGGCAAACAATATTGATGTAGATGTCCAATTAAATTACCTCTTGAAATATACGTCAATGACAACTTCTCACCATTTTCACTTCTAAAGCATGCTATTTAGAGAGTCCACATTTTAACGAATGTGGGTGGATGTGTACAACTCATTTCAAAAGCCAAAGCAAAAGCAAAAGCCAAGCATTTTAAGGAAAATGCAGTTTGGTCATAGATTAATACAAATTAATAAACAATCAGAGTGATTCCAACAAATAAATTTCTTCTGCTACAGAGTGAAGGTTCAGAAGATAGGACACTTCTGCTTACAGTAACAGCTTATGCTGGTCAGATTACAATAGAGAATTGGAAAAGGTTTCTAATCCTACGTTAACACTAAGGGTCTGTGTTGGCTTTTTCATTCACCCATGGATCGGGTTCAACATTGTTGCAAAACTAAAAGCCAAACACACACTAACCCAAAATCCGGCTACGAAGGAGAAGTGACTTGGTTTCTAATTCTACTTGAACGCCTAACAGGAGTGACTATCTCCTCCTCTCCATGTCCCTGAAGAAAAAAAAAATGCAATCTTAAGGAAAAAATAATAAATGTTTTACAAGACTAAAAAAGTATATGTATTATTACGAAAATTTACCTGCTTCATTGAAATTTTCTCGTACACAGTTAAGCTTCCATATGATGGGGACATGGAATAGTCAGATGAAGAAGAGGCCAAAGATTCTCTCCTGTAGTTAGCCTTGCGCTTCTTCTCAGGGCCTTGTTTTTGACTTTGATTGGCTACCTTTTCGCTGTAGAACGAGCTTTGCTGAAAGCTGCTCGTTTCCGAAGGACAAGATGAATCTTCAAGCACGTCCATTTCTATGGGCCCATATGACTTCTCGGCCGAAATCTGCTCGTTCTTAGATGGAAAGGAGACGTTATGTAACTCCAGAGGTTGCATCATGGAGCTTTTGTTTTTGCTTTTACCCTTCCTAGACCAGTTGATACCTGCACCTGCAATTAAAACAGTACCAGCACAGAGCAGCAAATATAGCACCACATGTGAATGAATATCTTCTAATAGCCCTTCATTCCCTTTGATGGCAGCATCAATGCTTGCTGATTTTTCCTCTGCTACACCATCAATCACGGTAGCAACATCTGAGTCATACGCTTCAATACCAATTTCAGCAACCTCCGAATTCAAACTTGGCTGATTTTCAACATTTAAGTTAGTCTCAGCTCCTTGTGCCAGGTTTTCTTCCAAGTTCCCTGGTTCAGCCAGTTGCTCTGCTTCTACCATATTGAGTAGAACCACCTCGGACTCTCGAGCATCCAGAACATTTTCAACTCCAGTAATTGTTGCAGCCAGTTCTGATTCTGTCATATCGAGAACTTCCCTAGATTCTGGAGCATGCAAAATATTTTCAACTTCAGTAACTGTTGCAATATCTTGCTGAACTTGTTCTTCAAGTACTTCATAATGCTCCTCGGAAATATCCTCCTCAATATCATCACTGTCGATGTCTGAGGCAGAAACACTTTCTTCAGCGTCCCATATTGGCGCATGAGTCTCATCTATTTCATTTTCACCACCACCAAATATAGGGTACTGATTCACCATGGAATAATCCTGCTGAACCGTCAAGTTATAATATTGCAAGTTGGCCAAGTTGTGTGCTCCTCTAATATCGGAAACAAAACTGGATATTGATGACAGCAACTTAGTAAACCGAATTTGCAAATTTTGAGCTATATCATCAAAATTTGTTTCTGCTGCAAACTGGGTGAGTCGATCAAAGCTAGCTCTTGCGAACACTGGAAATTCAGAAGATTCATAAACCTTGTAGAGGTCTTCAAACACAGTTCGATCAATCACTGGAGAATCTGTGACTGAGATCGATACACAAGCAACTGCAAGAAGCAAGATCAGAGCAACAGCCTTTGCTCTCACTGTGAAACGTGCTTTTGGCACCTCTTTTGCTTCAGCAGATTCCTCTGGCATGGGAGTATTCTTAGCAGGACTCGATTCAGAAATCTGGCTGCACTCTTCTTCTTCCTTAACATCATCCGAAGAAACATCCGATTCCTTCTGCGAGCCTTCGGATTGAGCATCCTCCGTGATTTCTGAATCCGAAAAGCTTCCAGATACGAAGCTGTCCTCTAATTCCCTTTCCCTAAGGAGTTCCATTCGTGATTTTGGTTTGTAGTGAAGAAACTGCGGCCTAGGGGAGAGGTAGTTGGTTTTAGGGTCATAAGGAGGTATCAAGGGATCTGCAGCAAGAGGGGCCACCACGGTGGCTTTCAATGAAACAGGAGGAGTGGCAGTGGGGCTAAGCTTAAAAGTAGGATCAAGGTTAACACAATCAGGCTCATTTTCAAACAATGGTTCAGTGTGAATGTCATCCTCTGGAACCAAAAGATTATTCACATTCAAGCTATTGAAAGTTTCAAAAGACGAATCTGTATCATTCTTTGACATCAAAGTTTCACTAGTTTCACTGTCACCACTCGAAAGGTCACTGGTCAAGGAAGATCTGGGGCCTTCCAAGGGATCAGCAAAAGTTACCTTACGAACGTGGCTTTTCTGGTCCACTGGACTCGGAGCCATCTCGTTCCGCTCAGTTAGGACTCTCTTTCTGGGAGAATCATTGATCTTGCAGGAAGCGGAAATGGTTGGAGACATGAAATTCTTTGAGCCCTTTGAGGAAACAGCTGGCGATCGAACCTTCACCGGTTTCAAAGTTTGATCTTTCCCATTTTCTTTGTCATCCAAGGAGTCCCTCAACGACCCTCCGCTTTCGCGAACCCCAACAGAGCCTTTTCTCGAAAAATCTGCAGAAGACCAAACACTAAACCCATCAAACACCTAATCTTTAATTTTGTAACACTTTCTCATACCAAATACAAATGTAAATACAGAGAGAGAGAGAGAGAGAGAGAGAGAGAGACCTAAAGGGCTGTTGGCGGGAGTTTTGGCTCCGTGAGATGGGACAATGGAGGGTTTGGTGAAGGGGTTTCCAGTGAAACTCCTTCTCATAGGGTTACTGATTTCGGAACTTCTTGGATTAGGGTTTGAAGGCATTGAAGATGGTTTGTTAGAAGGCATGGAAATGGAAGCTTTGTTGAGTTTACTTGAAAGATTAGGAGAAGTGAATAGAAGGAAACGATTTCAGAGATTTTTAAAAGATTACGAGCAGTGAATATGTTGGTAACGGCTATATTTGTAGACGAATTCAAACGGTCAAGGGATCAGAGCCGTTGGATTTTTTGATCGTAAAACTAGCCGTTGGAGGCTTTAATATGGTATCCTTTACAAATCACCTAATTTAATAACGTTTTATTTTCTAGGCCGTATGAATATGAAACTGGGATGACACGTGCCACAAAATTTTATCTATATTACTGTCGGAAGAGATATACATTTGATAACTTCATTTGAATATCATATTTTAATTGAATAATTTTATTAGATAAAAGATAATTTATTTAGTAATTAAATGAATTTTCTAATTTAAAATAATTAATTAATATTTTCTTTAAAAATAATGATTATATAACATTTTGAATATTATGTTTATGAAATCATATATAAATATATTTTAAATTTTATTATTTTTATTTTAATTAATTACTCGTAAAAATAATAAAATTATAAAAAATGTGAATACAGCTTGGCTTCCACCCATATATTTTCACTAGTAGAAATAATTAACTTGAATTTGAGTTGTATATAAATAAATAGATAGATTTTTGTTTAATAACTGCATATAAATTTCTTTACATATAAATATTAAAGCAATATTACCATATGTAAAATTTATGACGGTATAAATCTTAGTCAGTATATTTTAATTAATTTCTGAAGTTTTACCCTTTCTTTTGACTAACTACTTAAATCTTACTTGAATTATATGTATTTTTTTTACATTATACATGTTGAGTTTGATTTTCTTAAACTTTTATTCTATTTTAACCAGGTTGATTTTACTACCAACACTATGCCTTTATTCTCATTTCATCATCGTTTCACGTTCTATTTAAGTTAGCTATCAATTATATATAATTTTTCTAATTTCTAATATTTCAATTTCTTTATTAAAATATTTAATTTATTCTAATACTTTATTTAAATTTTGAAATAGTATATTACACAAATAGTTGTTATATAACACTCAAATTTTAAAATATGTTTCTAAGTATATTTTGTCTTGACTTGATCTCTTTCCAGCAAGAACTAAAATTTAGCATATTATTTTAGGTATTAAACTTAGGATACCGGAAATAAAGGGAATAAAAGTAAATTAACACTAGAAATAATTCTTAATATAATACAAAATCTCCCAATTTCTTTAAATTAAGATGTTACAACTATACGTGGGTATTGTGTGTAATTCTTTGATAATAAAAAATATTCAAATTAATTAGATATAAATACGAATATAAGTAATACATAATTTTTTAAATTAAGTATAAAAATAAAGATTTTGATATTATTATCGTTTCAAATTACTATAATATTATTAATTTATTTGATATTGTATTGTAAAATATATATATATATATATATATATATATATATATATATAT
>Ga0209489_101636_pt1 | contig 46049 bp, 27 predicted proteins | sample SiratrowhiteBW_FD_187527 | JGI IMG/M metagenome (GOLD analysis project Ga0209489, IMG submission 187527) | Root nodule microbial communities of legume samples collected from California, USA - Siratro white BW (SPAdes) (version 2) | ecosystem: Host-associated > Plants > Roots > Nodule | place... | reverse complement strand
ATATATATATATATATATATATATATATATATATATATATATATATATACATGTAATTTTAAAAAAAATATATCGAAACTAACTTTAAAAAAAAGGTATCCTATGTATACAAATTTTGATTTTAATGTAATAAAGATTTTTAAAATATATTTGTTGTCCTTTCGATTCATAAGCTGCCCTCACAATCGGTATTGATTGGCCATTTGATAAAAGACATAAGCAATAGTACTTATTTCAATCTATATTTATCTTTTTTTTTAAGTGCGTAACGAAGATATTAAATAGTTTATATATATATATATATATATATATATATATATATATATATATATATAATATGTTAAATTTTTATAGAAAATGTAGATTTAATCTATTGAATGAAAACTTTTAATTTAATAACTACATTGTACATATAAATTTTATGTTAAACTAAAGGTATTCCCACAGTTTTCTGAAAATTAGAAAATGTAGTACAATTGCCACTTGTGAAAGGCCCCAGCAACCTCTATCAAGCTAACACTCTATTTTATGGAGATACTTTCACCACAAGATCCACCAGCTAAGCCTAAGATACTATCACCACAAACATCCACCACCTAACAATTATTTTTCATCTATATTAACAGTAACCCTAATTAAGATCCCATGCATCTACTTCAACCTTCTATTACCACTATTACTTTTACCCTAATACATTATCATCTAAAAACTATATTAGTTCTACAAATATCATCTTCACTATCTTTTTATCATCATTTCAATCATCTTATCACATTTCTTTCCTTTTTTTTTCTTATTATCCTTTTATTGTGTTTTTTTATAATAAAAAATTGTGCAAATTTACTTTTTCTTTGTTATTATTGGCACTGGGGAAGAATGTATACATCATAAAAGAGTAAAATTATCGGACGGTGGATTTGATCCGTACATAATTATTGTCCTACTTCTGTGGTCCCATCCTTATCCCCTGTTCTTAATTAATTTCAAATGCAAAGCTCTCACTATTTATAAAAATCCATCATAGTACCAACCATGTATGTGACTGATTTTTTTACAATTAATAATACAGTTCTTTAATATATGAAGTTTCTTTATGGGTTTCGCTCATTTGGTTAAGTATGAGTTATTGTAAATTCTCTCACCTAGATTTAACTTTTAATATAAAGGACCACCCATACTTTGACACTCATAAATGGGATATCTATATTCACTTTATACTTAAATAAATTATTATTTTATTGTTATATAATATTTTATTCTAAAAAGTAATTGTAGGATAGATGTTATCTTTGAACGGTAGTGCCTAAAAAATGAAGTTTACTTAAATTGCACGCAAACAGACAAAAGAAATGACCTTTAAGTTCATATTTTTGTTATGTTACTTTGTTTGTGAAGAGAAATTTGTCAAATACATTTATTAGTCCAATTCAACTCTCTAAAACAACAAAAACAGGTCGATTCAACTTGGTTCAAATTTTGAACAAGTCATATTTTTTCTTAGTCTAGCTTGTGGGTTTGAAGTTGACCAATTTGGTTTACTTATTTACTAAAAATATTGAACGAAATAAATGGTTTACTAACTCTGTTTGATATGCTGAAGGGATGAAAGAAGATGGAATGATGAAAAGAAAAAGAAAAAGAAGATAACATCAACTTTGCTTCAATACCTTTTTCACATATGAAGTATGAATAATGATACATGGTTTACAAATTACAGTTGTCACCTATATATCCTTATTTTACATTTGCATTTTTTCAGAATACAGTAACTTGTTTCTTTTTGTTTATTCTTCATATGGTGATTTTGCTATTTGCAAAACTTGGCTGGAGCTGTCAAATTTGCTTGACAGCGATTAATCAATGGCAGAATAAATGTTTCAGTTCTTAATTTGTTGCATAGTTTGGACAGAAATAGAATGTTTGAGATCACCAATGTGGAGTTCATGTTCACCAGAGGGGATTCTTCGAACCCCGAACTGGTCCACCACCGACAAGTGTTTGCAGACATGAACACCAATCTTCACCCGCTGCTTGGAGCCAGCAGGAACATGGGTCTTCTGAAAGTTCACCAGTTGTTTAATCTGAGACCATTTTCCAGGTGGTGGTTTCGAGAATACGAGAAGGGTGTGGGTCCCATCCATGGAGCCTTCGTTTTTCACGTCCACGTGGAATTCCATCTCCATTGTATCATCACAATTGGCGTGGCTCACCTTCACTGCTTGGCTTGAAAGGGTTGAGTTTGTGAAGGCTTGGAGAGTGGTCAAGGACACTGAGACCTGTTTGGGAGCAATGGCTAAGCTGTGGCTGAACCTTGAGTAACTTAACCCATGTCCGAATGGGAACACCACAGGTCCTTTGTAGAATCTATAGGTTCTTCCTGGGTACCCTGTTGCTGGGTTTGGACGCATGTCCATCACTGTCATCGGCACTTTAGCCAAATACCCTTCTGGGTACCATGTCATGGGTAATCTTCCTCCTACAAAACAAACACCAATTCATATATATTCCCACCATATGTAAAATAAACCCAAGAAAAAAAAGATGTGGGACTGTTTTACCTGGGTTAGTTTGACCAAAGATCACGTCAGCTATGGCGGTTCCTCCCGCTTGACCAGGATAACCAACCCACAAAATGGCACTGATCTTTGGGTCGTTTACAGCGAACGTGATATCAACTGGGCCACCAGACATGATCACCAAGATAACTGGGCCTCTGGAGGCCCGAGCCACCCTAGCAACAAGCTCCTGTTGAAGGCCCGGTAAGAGAAGCCCAACCCTATCTCTTGTTTCGGCTTCTATGGTCTGGTCAAGGCCCATTACCAACACAGTGGCATCAACTTGCTTAGCCACGGTCTCTGCTGCTCCAAATAGTTCGTTTCCCCTACAAGCCACACCCCTGCATCCAATTTGATGTGAAGTCTTCACGTACCTCGCAATCCCTTGCAAAGGACTCGTATAATCACACGCCACACCTACCACAATTCAATGTGTATTAGAATTTATTTTTCGATAATTAGTGATTATTAGCTTGTTAAGTTGTTAACTAACCAGCATAGTTTCCTATCATTGTAACGGTGGCGTCCGAATTGGGTCCAATGACTCCTACGGTGCGGATTCGCGCAGGGGATAGTGGTAAGGTGTTTCTTTTGTTTTGCAACAATACTATGCTCTCTCTAGCTGCTTGAAGGGCTAGTTGTTGATGGGCCGGGGTGCACACGTCTCTTGGGCCCAAGTTTCCGTATGGTTGGGCCGAGGGTTCGCCGTCGAACATGCCCAATCTCATTTGGACCGTGATAAGGTTGGCCAAGGCGAGGTTAAGATCGTTTTCGGAAATGAGCCCCTTCCTTATGGCAGCATCGGTGTGGATCGCCAAGAATGGGCCACAGTCCAAGTCCAGGCCCGCTTTTATGGCCTCTGCTGCTGCCTCCTCGGGTGTTCTTGTGTAGTGTTGGTTGTCGTAGAAAACTCCAACCGAGTCACAGTCCGAAACTATGTACCTATTTTTTGTGTATGAAAAAAAAATGGTGAGAAAATTGGTAAAATGTGAAACTAAAAGCCCAATAAGTTTATTGGACTAACCCATTGAGACGCCATTGACCACGGATAGTGTTGCGAAGGAGATCAGGGTCAGCACACGTGGGCTTGCCATTGACCTGATTGTAAGAACACATCACACTCGCCACTTGTCCTTCCAACACACAGGCTTTAAATGGCACGTCGTAGGTGTCCTCCAGATCCTGTTTGCTTACCTGCACGTGCAACAATAGCCCACAACACCATTTCAAATTGGGCCCATGGCTTTATTTGGGCTTTAATAAGAGTTCCTTTGGTTTTATTATTATTTGAACTTTGTGATTAAAGTCACGTCACACCACAATGAATGTGAAGGGGTTTATGCCAATTGTGTGTAAGTGGGTGACGAGGTAGTTTGAGTGGCATGGGTGTCCCTTATCCCAACTAATTTGCAAGTGGCTCAAGTCCTTGTCACAACAACTTCCATCACTTCCACTTTGGCCAAACTGGGTCCTATTTTTCTCTTGCACCATACAAAACTACTCGTTTGGATGAAAGAAATGAGAAAGGACAAAACGGACAGGTAGATACACTTTATTTATATACATATATTTAGCCTCGTTTCCTCAGCAATATAGATAGATAGACATAACATAGCCACAACATGGGTGTATATCCATGTGACCATTCAAGAAGGCTTGGAGGGACACGAAAAGTGAGTTCGATGCCAACAATGACAATAACATGAAATAAAAAAAGTAAAAATAGCTTGAGAAATAATGAAAGAGATAGCGATAATAGACATACCTTGGCATTGAAATGGAACCTGTCTACACCGTTCCAGTTATCAAGATCGTAGGCAGTGTAGTGTTTACAACAAGCAGCCACCTTGAGGCGGTTGCCGGCGCCGTCGCCTTGGAGTCCTTGGACATAGCTGGCAGCGTATTTTGCGGCGAGGGTTGGGTCTTCGCCGGGAGTCTCTTGGCCGCGGCCCCACCGTGGGTCGCGAAAAATGTTGACATTAGGACTCCAATACGTCAAGCCAGCCTGTCCACCGTTGTACATTGCTCTCGCTTCATCAGACACCACCTGGATATCCATGCATCATTCGTTAGCTACATTTTTTCTTTTTTCTAGTAGGTCCATATACATCATTGGTTAGGTACATTTTTTTTTTAGTAAATACTTAGATTAGTACCTAAGAATTTCATATGCGAGATATAAATTCTTCATTAGAATTTTCATGTGAGTATGAAGTTTTGGAAAATATATCTACTTAGGTATAAGACATGTCGTAATAAATATAAATAAAAATTTGTATATATGTTTTAAATATCAAGTATCCATAAATATCTTAATCGAATATCTATCAATATATACGCCTTCAATTTTGAAGGACCACTTTAGATATTTATTCTATTTTTTTTTTCATTCATTAAGAATTTTTAAAATATTGAAAACGTTAGACCCTCTAGATATTAGGCACATCTGATTAATTAAAACACCCAAATATGATTACTTAGAATTTTATCATATTAAATCCTAATTAGTTCTAGATGAAGGCCTGCCATTATAAAAAGGGGATTTAATTGGTTCACTTAATTTTTTATTAAATTATAAACAGACTTTTTACATGTCTCCTGAATCTGGCTCTACCACTGTGATTCTGCCTAATTGCTTCAATAGATTTTTTTTTTTTCTTTTTATTCTGAAAAGAAAAATCTTTATCTCTCGGTTTGTTCTCTGTCCCTTAGCCAAACCACCAACCGGAATAATAAAAAATTGCTTTTGACACTAATTAAGAGACAAACAAAACACCCCATTTTTGACATTTTCTGGAATCTAAATGTCACGACGAATAAGTAAATATTAAAAAATCAACATCGAATGGTTTTCCTTTTCCTTTTCATCATTACTTCACTTCACCAATAATATATTAATATAAGAACTTTGGCTAATGTGATTGGCTATAGGTTATTGGTCTCGTTGTTACAACAATCTTAAACTTTTATCATGAGCATTAAAATCATTAGTCATGTATAGCCCTGGGACCAAAACGAAAATGAAAAGAAAAAAGATGTTGTGGAAAAGTAGACGCAAGTTTTTGCAAGGTGTTGGTGTGGTGTGGGCAACATCAAAGACCTACTATGTTCTTCAATTATCCACCAAACCAATAATTAATAAAGATGTAAAGCTGATCAAATTGCATGCTTCATTAAACAACTTCAAACTCATGCAAATTAATAAGATAATTGATTCCTATGTTCACTAAGATAGGAAAACTTTATAATATTGCCTAGTGAGCGTTTTTATTGGTAGGAATTCAATACATAAGTTTGAAGTGAATTCATGTAAAAAAAGAAAAAATACAGAAACTGTTAAAACAAACTAAGATATGAGTTAGACTCGTTAACATATTTAACTCAAGTTAGATTTAAGTATGAAAAGGATCTACTAATCACCACAGAAGTGAAATTAATTATTATTCCAATATTAACCGATGAATATTTAATTATAATGACTTAAAGAGGGACTGAAGACAAGGACAACCAAAACCACCATCAACTGTTACTTTCGTAGTTAATGAATGAATGGCGTAATGGACTTCTTTTACCCTCTAGTTGCTGACAATTTAGGTTGATGATTTTTCAAGGTTATCATCATTTTCCTTACCATTAAAATGACCTGATTGTCAGATTCCACATATATTTATATTAACATGCATGCATCCACATGGTAGTTGGGACACAATTTGTCAGCTACCATGTAACCTAGCTAAAACAGGTGAGCATAAAACGACTACTAAAGTAGCACCACATTCTTAATAATATATATGCATTCAGAAAAAAAAAAAAAGAAAAAACTTATTTGGATGAGAACAAAAAAAGAAAGTAATATCCAGCAAAAAATATCTAGTTACTTTTTATAATCTTCATGTACAACAACAACAACTTTTTTCCGTTGTTCTTCAGATGTTTTATAACTAAACACTACAATATATATATAAAAACCCGAGCCCGGACTCAGGACCTTATTAGATTATTATTATTATTATTTGAGTCAAAACTTAAAAGTACATTCAAAAGTCAAAATTCAAAAACTTGTGAAAGTAACCAAAGTAATAAAAGTATTGATTAGTACACAATAATTATTGAAGATGTGGAAATTTATATATTCGCTTGAAGAACATAAAATCATTTCATTGAACTAAAGTTATCACACTAGAAAGAGAAACAGATAACCATGATGACGAAGATGGTAATAGTATGATACTCGTATATATATATGAAGAAGGCACTTTTACCCAACTGGGTAGAGTGTGTGTGGTGTTATATTGGAATTGTAATAAAGGCGTGCATGCAAATGCAACATGTAGTGTATTAATTGTGGATATAAAAGGTTATGGATAAATAGGTAATTTTATCATGAATGGCCAAAAAGGAGAATAAAGGAATCTACTTTTAATTATTTATTAGCCAACCGAAATGAATATTGAAAAAAGTTGATGTAATAAGTTTGGAGGGAGGGATATGATAGAATAAAGAGGAGCAGAAGGAGAGGGTAAAATGATCTCACCCGTCCAATTTGGCGCCAGAGAGATTGATTGAAGGAAGCAGCGGTTGTGATGACTTGGGGGAACATGGTGGCGCCAGGGAACGCCCCTCCGAACTTGGTGCCGGGGCCCACATTGGAGACGCCGTGAAGCGCCTCGGACCACCACTCGTAGCCTTGGATTCCGAGCCTGGGCACGGCGATGGCGTTGTTGACCACCAGCCTAATCTTTTCCGGCAATGTGAGTCTAGCGATGAGGTCCTGCACCCTCACGTGGATGGGCACGTGCGTGTTGCAAAACTTGAATCCCCTGGTGAGTCCGTTCCTAGGGTCGCATGCAAATGGCACCCTCCCTTGGGCTGTCCTTGGGAAGGACAGTGCCACAAAGAGCACTAGCGCGATGGCTAGTAATAATTTGGTATGGTTTTGAGAAGCCATGGATCGAAAATGAATGAGGGAGTGAAGAGTGATAGCGAGTGGGGTGGGATATATATAGAGGGAGTTGCGTCTTCCACAGGGTTTGATTTCGGTGTGGGGGCTTATAGAGAAAATAAAATTTTGTTGATTGCGTTTCCACGTCGATTAATTGTATAACCTTAAGGCTTATGAGAAGAAAGAGTGAGTCAGTGTAACACGTAGTTAGGCTCAGTGGGTGGTGGCTGGGTTGGTCCCATTTACTAGTGTGGTAGTAGATGCTAAAATGCATTCATTAAAATATATTGCATGCCATAACTTACAAACATGGAAGCTAAAGTAAGAAAAACAACCCAATAATTTAAAGAAAAAAACAGACACCTAGAGTTGTATGTAGTTAATCTTTTCAGAACTAAGTTATGGACATTCATTCACGGACCAAACAATCTTTCACTTTCCTACTTTATTCTTAGCTCAAATTTTTTGTTGATCACTGATAATGTAGAACAATTTTTTTGTTCTTTCATTAGCTATGTTGGCTCTCAACTGAACAAGTCAAAATATATGTCATGGTTAGCGAAGTTTCTGCTGTCTTGAAGACCGTTCGAATTGAAAAACCCTCTGAGTTTTACCTATGATCCACGAATAAACGCTTTCACTTTCACCCCCGTGATGTTTCTGCAATTGACTAAAGCATCATAAAAAGAATATCAAAGCCCGTGACACCGTTTGAAGAAAATATGTGTGATTTTTTGTCGTGTTTTTACTTCTGTTTCCACCTCACATATGCATGTACTTATGAAGAATGCTACCTTTTTTTCTATGTCTATTTTTCTACGATATATGCTTTTCAATGTTGATCGCATTTTGGTCTAATATGGTTCTATTTTTTAACAGCTCTGAATATTCTAGGTGGGTGAGTCCTTACTTACCCCAGAAAATTGTAATAAAATATGATTATTGATTTCTTGTTTTATGTATATATGCATGTAAATGAAATTCTATGCCAACTTGTATGGGTCCCACGTGCTTTTGAGAAGTGCATATATATCTTGATTTTGTGATTGGATAAGGAAATGCTATCTATTTAATCAAGTGCAACAGGAATAATTGAGAACAAATGTAGGGTTCTATGAATTTCATTAACAAACGTTCCAAATATAAAAATACATAGCATTGACCAAAGAAATAATTTGAAATTATGTGTGAACATCACGTCCCATTTCGTTTCATTTTTTGTGAATTATGGATAGCCTACCAACTGTCTTGAGACTAAGGCATGTGAGGTTCTCAAGCAAGATTCCAAGTTCCACATGCCACCACTGTCTCAATACAATAACAAATATTCATTTAAGCATGGAATGCAATTGCTTGTGGATAAATTTTGATTTTTGAAAAAGATCGTGATCATCCTAGTTGAACATTTTAATTTGATCAAACATAATATTGTATTTATCCGATTGGATCGAAAATCAAGTGCATTAATTAGAGAATCATTAATTTGTGCATGAATGTGGAGAAACAATAATCATTTTCAAGGGAAAAAATCAGAAAGAGTATAATGAGTATACGTAATGGTTTGGTCTTCTTTTTGCATAGTAAATTAGGGTAAACCCTTTTATGTCCAAACAAATAGCCTTACACGATATATATGTTTTTTTTTTCTTGATTTACGTGTTGTAAGAAATAAAATTGTTTGTTTAAACCTAAAAAAAAACAGAGCATTTTTTTTAGTTAATATTACATGCATGTATTCTATGTAATAAATATTTTTAACTGACAGAACTTTCTCTTCAAGCATTTAAAAATAGTTATTTGTTTAAAATTGATCGCTTTAAATGTTTTTTAAAAATTGTGATAAAATAATTTTAATATTTTTTTCGAAGCTTTTTTCTGATTATAATTTTAGTTGTTACAAATGCATAGGATAAATATTTTTATTCAAGTATTTAATAATGTAAATTATACTTGTTTTATCACACACGCACATATGTATTTCAATCCCAGACTAAATTAATTTTAAGTAAATTTTTATTTCATTCAAATTTGAATAAAATATTGTAATTATAAAAATGATATGTTGATGACGATAATATTTTCCAGAACGTAAAATACATAAAATAAATTAGAGCTAATTTGAAAATAGTTACATATTCATACAATAATTGATATAATTTAATTTGAAATAAAAATGGAAATTATTATAATTCTCAACAAAATGTGATTTTTTTTTTACTAAAAGAAAGGTATTCCCAACAAAATATTATTTAATTTATATTTGTGTTTAAGATGATATATAGTAAATTCAGTACAATTATAATTTAAACTTGAATATATAAAATCTTAACAAAGTCCACAAAAATGTAATAGAAAAAGGGAAAGAATGTAAAAAAAAAAATGAGTTAATTAAAAGAGTGAAGAGTGTGAAATTTGCACCTCCGAAATGTGCGCCGTGAGTTTTATAATTATTCATATAAACAGGATTTTAATATAAAAATATATGTTAAACAAAACGATCACTAATGCCCAATTTCTTTATTAGTGAAAAATATAGAACGTATAGCTACCAAACTCTTCATGCAGCAAGAGATGCCAAACCAACCTACAATTAAAATAATAGAAACAGATACTATTACAATGACAACAGATAGTAGTTGTCACTCCAATCCAACTTTTATTCTTTAAAAATCCATGGAACGGATTTTTCGTCTCATCTTTCACTTAATAATTAAGAGCATATATGATCTGTTTTTCAAGAAAAAAAATACAAAACTTCGAATAATTTGGTGTTGGGAGGACGAATATAAAATCATGAATGCGACATGTTCGATGAACTTTAATTTTGGAGGTTGTTATAATGAAGAAAATATTTTAATATAGGTAATATTTTGTGCCTTTTCTGGTATTGGTTATGTGAGAGCAATATTAGCTTTGTTCCACTCTTCCCGTTAGGTAATAGTTATTTTTCCATTACAACACAAAAAGAAAAACAATATGGATACACTTAAGTATGAAGATATTATTGTATTCACGAGTGGGTAAATGATGACTATAAAGTTGAAGAAATGATGAATGGATCACCGTAAGTTTAGAAGGCAAAGCTTCATTTTGAAGCATAGCAAAAGCAATTATTGTAAACTCCTTTTGTAGTTGAACTTTTGTCATGGCTATAGTTTTTAGTTAGTTATCATCATGCATGTTGTGTAAATACTCATAAACCAAAAAAGGGTACCACAGACCATATTAAAAGCCATAAATGTGAACTGAATGATGGGAAAATTATAGTATAATGCTATCTTGCCATTTTAATATTCTCTACTTTCTAGTAAGAATATAATATGCATAGTTATATCTATGGAGTAAAGAGACAAATTGCTATATTTATATGTGGAAAGAGTAATTATCTGCAAGTAAAAAGAACTCGGATTTTTTTTTTGTCTTTTATATGCAAAATTTTATGGTCCTGTAAGTATCATTTCAAAACTTTCACTTCGAAAAAGGGCATTATAAATTGAAATACAAAAGAAAAGGAGATTGAATAGTCACTTAGCTATATATAGTTTTACAAAATTATGTAAGTTAATATATTTGAGAGATAAAATTTTTTGTACTGATATATTCAATCCGAATTACGTTGGGTTTTCCTCATTTAATATTGGAAAAGTTTTATTAAAAGAATATAATTACGAACAAGTATTCTATCAATCTCTGCTTGAGATTGAAAATCTATTTTTTTTAATACTGAGTTACTCTTAACTTTGAAAAAATAATATAATTCCATAACAATTCAACTTACAAAGTATTATTAAACAGAATACTTGAAAAAAATCGCTAATTAAATAAATAATAATTCAGCTTACAAAGTGAAGATATATAATTAAACAATATGCTTGAAAAACTTTGCTAAACAAATGATAAATTTTATAAATAAAATAAAGCTGAAGCAGCTATTGATCAATTAACAAATTATTTAAAAAAAATTCAAAGAGTGAGTTTTCTTGCATTTAAAGAAACAAGAAGGAGAGAAGATAAGGATATAAATATTCCAAAAGAGTTTTTTTATATTGGTTCGAATCTTCATAATTTTTTTTATTTACATATAATGATTTTTTTCCTATTTGAAAGGGTTCAAATTACAACCACAACATACCTGGAAAACATGCAATCACACTAACACAAATAAAACAATTAATAATTTTTTGGACAACTCTAAACAGATATTACAATGTTATTGTAGAAACTACTCCAAATATACATTGTGTTACATGAATTATAATTCAATAAAAGAAGTTAAAAAAATATCACCTCAAAATGATGAATCACAGATGTAGAGCAATGAATTATCAAATAAGAGTATCACCACACAACCTTTAAAATTCATCTTTTATCAAACATGTTTTTCAAATAAACAGGAGCTTTTTGAAGAAAATATTGAAAGTATGAAAATTAGCTTGTAAGAATAAATACACAAAATATCTTATAAAATCATTTTCCAAAATATTTCAACCAACCATTTAATAGAAAAACATATAAAAGATCATTTAATAGATTATCGTAAGAAATAACCGATGATCTTATTTTCTATTGTTTCTAGAAATAAAAATAAAATAATTTAATCAATTATACTACGACTAATTAAATCCGAAAACAAGGTTTTGATACTTGAGAATAATAATTGATTATTTTAAATGATAATATTATTGGAAACAACCGAAAACTTAATCGATTACTCAAGTTTAATTGATTATAAGCAAACACAGTGAATTTTTTTTTTTTTAAAAAAAAACCTTTCAACCAACAGATAATTAATTATTTGAAAAGATGATCAATTATCAGAAAAAAATAGTATTTTAAAATAAATTGTGTTGACCAGAATATAGTTTATTATTACTAATTGTAATCAATTATTATGTAATGATGGATTATAAAATTCATGAAAGCTTTTGCAAAATTATATTTGAAAATAGTCAAACACTTCGAAAAATTATGGTGACTTGTATCTGATAACCTTCATATATATAATTACACTTATTCATTAATGAAAGCTCATAACATACAATATAACTCAAAATATTTCATCAAAAACTTAATGTAATAAATATCAATCAATAAATTCAACTTACAAAGTAAAATATATAATTAAGTAAATACTTAAAAAAATTCACTAAAAAGATAACCCAACTCAAATTAGACGTTTTCATTAATGTTGTAGGACTCTTAAGATATATAAAAAAAAATGTGCAGGGGAGTTTTAATTAATGTGTTTGTTTTTAATTCACTTGATTCACTTTAATACTTCTATCTTTAACACACACACACAGATATACATATATATATATATATATATTATTGAGACTATACTATATATTATGGTAGAAAAAATATTTCTTTAGAGTAGGATAAAATTTTCCTTTAGTAAAGATGTTTTTGTTAACACAAGACAACCTTTTAGTTGCTTGGCATTTTGCATTGTTTTGGTTCTTTGTTTCCTCGAATTGTTGTTCAGAGGTATGAATTATAGTAAGTTGGTTCACATGAAAGTCTAATTTTCTATTATTCTACTAACTTCAACGTTTATAAAATAAGCAAAAGCAAATATAGTATTATTCATTTCCATATGATAAAGGGATATCAATTTTACTAGATACCTAAGTTGTTGTATTTTTTTTTATAAAAAGAGAGCTTTAGACAAGGATGAAAAACATAAGTTCAAACGTTTTATTTTACGTTTGTTGGATGTATTCTTAAATAAATGTTAAGCCTTGGACCCAACTTTGTTTAAATTTTTTCTAAAACTTGTATTTAAATTATCTACCCTTTTGCACGTTTTTCTTATAACCAAATACCATTAACTTGGGTATTCATATCATCAACACTTGCTTAAGAATGCAATTGTAATCAAGCCAGTTCAATACAATCTTTAACTTAAGAATTTGGTGATAAGCTTATTCATACAAATAATGAGTTTTCAAAATAAACAAAAAGAAAAATAAATGTGTATTGTCTCGGTGTGTTTCCTTCTTAATTACTCAAAAAACCAAAACTCATGAGTCACCTGAAGTTACGTTATGTATAGTGGGACCATATTGTTTAACAGAATTTACAAAGACCATGCAACCATTTGATTAGATAGCACTAAGGGACATCCATTTTTTTTTTCTTTTTTCCTAACTATGCTTTCATTTGAAAACCGTGGAGGAACAATACCACGTATATCTATTAATTCATTTTTGGGTCTTTCATGCAAACTTTATTTTACAACTTAGATTTCGTAAGGTTAGGTAGATGTAAAGTTACTTCTTCATATCCTATATCAGAGACTTCTTAATATGTTACTAAAAATAAAATAAAATTATGATATAAGTAGATACAATTTTAATTTTATAACTTGATTTTGTAAAATTATGTTAGAGAAGCCGTACTTATTAACATGATATCATATATTTACTGGAAACTATCATAGTATTTGTTAATCATTTTCATTTATTAATGTCTATTTGTTATTTTTAGGACTAAATGGAAAGTTTTACCCTTAAATTAAATAGTAACTTATAATAAGATAATAAATGTTAATAATAAATAGGGTATAATATGAAATTGTTACCTATTTATGTCATGATATTTTAATAGAATTTTATTTAGACCAATCTTAATAGATGTTAAAATACATCTAAGCATCTAAACATGTAAACAGATTTATTGTTTAGATAACTATATGTTAATTTCAAGGTGTTCTACTGTCCAAATAGAATAATAAATTAAAATCTAGATTCTAACAAACGGATAACATGATATAATCTTGATTTCAGGTTCCAAGATTTTTTTAAGTTAATTTAGAATTTTTTTTTATCATCTGAATTACATTGTAGTCGTGTTTTTCTTTGTTCCGTCTTAGTTTAGCTTGTTAAAATCTCTTTAGTTTTTATGTGTTTTTAAAGGAAGGAATCGGATAAAATTCAAACATCTAATCAGTGTAGTAGAAGGAAGCATGGCGAGGGAAATCAGTTTGCCAACTTAGTAAGCAATTTAGTCCAAACATGAAAGAATAAATAATAACAATTTTAAAGGTTGTGTATATATTATGTGGCTCAGTTTTATTTTTATTTTAATGCATGAACCCTATTTCCATGGAAGATACATAAGAATAAGTAATCAATCATCCGTCGAACCAAATTTAATGAATGAAAGCAAACTTTTCCTCTCTTATTTGTAATAAATATTGACATAATTCAATTCGTTTTGAATATTTTTGTGGTGTAGTTGTATACATGGTGTATAATTCAAGTTCACTATATAATTAGTATAAATTTTTTAATATTAGAACTCATAAAATTGACTAATATATACAAAGTATTATTTATCTATATATATAGATATATTCTAATTTATTCATATCTTACTTATAAAAGAAATGCAAATATAAAAATTCTTGTGGTGGCTACCAACATCATATGTCCACCTATCAGAGACTTGCGTACAACTTTCATGCAATGAGAAGGAGAATGAAAGCGAAAGGTGAGAATGGATAAATTGTTGAGGTGGAAAAGGAAATGGGCCTAACCAAACCCAACTGGATCATAAATAAAATGGGCCCACAAACCCTATCCATTAAGTGTGTGGATTTTGACAAATATAATTGGATTAGAACAAAGATTTGTTATGTGTGTGCACCAATTGAAGCCTTAACACAAGGCTAGCTTGGTGGTTCATATCTGTTAGATAACGAGAACCAAATCCACCTCATCACAAAATTGCTTCTCCCAGTCTCAAAGAACACTCTACAATGAACAAACATGGTTGCTCAATAATCTGGTATACCTTCTTATCCTTTAATCTATATACAAGGAGACGTGAAGATATTGCTTTTCATCAAAAAACACTTTAACCAATTCAAACTTTTCTTGCAAGATGAAGTTAACTTATGTTAAAATTTTAAGGAACAATAGTTTATGCATCATTCATCACCACTTTTCTTTACTCCAAACTTTCGAGTTGACTTTTCAAAAGTTGTACTTACCTAATTTTCAAACTCTACCCTACCATATGCTACTTAATTTAACCACTTTTTTTGTTCTCTGTTCAATGCTCTATTTTCAATTTCATCTATAAACAACAGTCATAAAATGCAGCTAAAGGTAGATGAATTAATTATTTTGGCTTGATTTTTTACTATATATGTATATAATATAATATCCCAATGGAATAATGCATTGTGGGTCCTTCTAGATGGAAAACTGGTTCATGAGTTTGAGAATATTGCAAGTAACATCTTCATGAGATATAGTGGATCAATCAAATCATGGTAGTTATAAGAGATTGAAATCATATGAATAACCAACTTGGAAAGAACCTTTGCATTATCCAGATATATAGTTTGATTTTATTCTACGCCACTTCATTTTTCAAAAATATTGAGCTACGTAGCAGGTCAATTATACATACATTTTTATAAATTGATCGTTATCGGGAGAGTTGAATATAGATGTGAACTTACTTACTTGCATTAGGATATTATTTAAAATTATTAATAATTTTTGCTTTTTAACAGGTTAAATTATTTATTTTAGTTTCTATAATTTAACTATTTAATCTCGATACTTTAAAATTATTCATTTTTAATCTTTTTCAGTTTTGTGATATATATATATATATATAAAGATTTAATAGTATATGTAAGAACTAAAAGTAATACTTTTTTAACATGGATATGAAAAATTAAGCTTGCATAATTACAGGAATTAAATAAGCAATTAATTTTTTTTAAATATAAATATCTTGAAACATATTGAAACACTTAAAAAGACATGCACTGATGAGACAAGAGTAATATCTATTCTTGGTACTTGTCTTTGGAGATGATGATGAAGATTTATATGTACAAGTAGAATGAATTTGTTGTCAGAATAAATCCCTGCAGAGGTAGTGGCAGACCAAAACCTGTAGTTTGTGACTGCCAATAATAACTTTTTCGAGTTTGTTTTTTTTTTTTTTTTTTTTTTTTTTTTTTTTTTTATTTATTTTTTTTTTGCAGTTATCGACTACGTATGTATGACTAACATCATATTTCTCTGTATCTCTTTCTAATGTTTATCTTTATTTTTATTTTCTGAATTTTATATGCTTTTATTTATCTTATATATTTATATATTGTAATTACCAGTCATATAAAACTCAAAATAGTTTATGAAAAGGTGAGAAAATTATACAAATTTGTTTGTTCATGAACCATGCTTTAGGGAAGTCAGTTGCTCCTAATTTTATGTATTTTTTAGCATCTTACTTGTTTGGTAAATTTAGCTTTAAAATTTTAAAAATTGTACATCCAACAATAATTATGAGTGAATTATTTATGCAATAATAATTATAGTAACATATAAGAAGAGGTTTCACATACAGTAAGTTTTAATGTTTATTAGAGTATACTGAAACAATGTCTTTTGCATATGTTCTTATCTTAAACAGGAGTATTATTTTTTTTTTCTCACAAATTCTTGGACGAGATGTGGTTATTGTAATAATTTACAAAATTTGTTTTCTTAAAAATAAGAGAAAAGTATTTATTTTATAATTTAAGATTTATATACCTCAAATAGATGGCATAATAAATTCAATAAATTTTATTAGAATAAATTAAGATATCCTTTTAAAGAGGAGATAAGTTTAATTTAATCTCATAATGTTGGTAAGATAAATTTTACACATCATATGATGTAAAATATTTCATTGATACAACATATTTTAACATGTTTCTCAATAGGATTATCCTAAATGGAACATTGGGAAATAATAAAATGAATCTTCATATGTACAAAATGAACTATGGATTGGTCCTATGACCCTTATTCTAAATTTATTATCTATATCCCTATTTTTTCACAAATATTTGATGTTATGATGGGAACTAGACATTTGATTTTAATGATTAAAGATTCATCTTTATGGTTTGTCTATGTCTTGGACCCTATATGATTTCATGTGTGTGGGAAGAAAACTTTAATTGCAAAAGTATAACACCTAATTTTTACTATTCATTTATTAACTTAATTAACATTATTTAAAGTATTAATTAGACTATAAAATCCAAGTAATTATAAAGTTATGTGAATTTCAACGGTTAATTTGATTAACATAAAACTAAAAATGTTGTGACATAGTAAAAGACTCTTCTAATTTCTTTCCACTGTATAATTAAAAATTTCACGAAGATAATTATTAACCTTGAATAACTTTCCGAAAATTTTGAAACTCTAAAATAAAGTATTATTTTTAATTGGTAGTAAACACATGCTCGATAAGGAACAATTTAATTTGGACCAAAGATACATCTAATAATACTCTTTACACTCACTCAATTATTATTTTTACTTTGCATTTGTCGTATGTAACCTTTGAGGATAATAAGAGATTAAGCTTTTTTTCTTAAACTGGGTCAATGCCTTAAACATACTTCAATAAAACTTAATCTCTTTGAATATATTTTCTTTATCTTTGTTTGTTTGGATTGAGATAGACGAATTGAGAAGTAAAAAGAGAGAGAGAGTGAAAATAAGTAAAAAATGAGATCATTTAAATTAAGTGAAAATAATAAAAATAAATAAATCTATTTATTATTAATAATTTAATTTATTATTGTTATAACAAAAATATAAATGTTAAAATATGTACGACATTATGTGGATAATTTTTGCTTCTTTCTTTTCATTTATAAAAAGAATGTTATTTATCTCTTTTATTCTAGATAAATTTTTCTTCTTTTTGACAAAAGAAAAAAAAAAACCACTATAGTCTTTTTCAAACTTTCTTCCACTCCATCTTTTGGGTGTTTTGAAACAAAAAAAAAAAAAGAAAAAAAAAAGTTGAAGTGTTTGACTATCCAAATGAAGAAAGAAAAAAAACTTAAATTGATTTAATAATTTTTCATGACTATTTCAAAATTGAGTTAATACCTTAAAAGCTCTAACTTAAAAACACAAACTTTAGATCATGTTAACACCCACATACACAATAATCATGGAACTCTTATCTTTTTTGCTCTCTTGGCCAAACATCCTACCACTCATAGGCACCACTTTTCTTGAACTCTACTTCATCTAATTAACTTCAACTGCATATACTCTTCTACTAAAGCTTCCTACTGCTTCGACCTTTCCACTTTCTCTTCATTTCCTTCACAAGGTGAGCATTCTCTTCTCCTTCCTTTTTTTCCCTTTTTCTCTTTTTTTTTTTTTTTTCTAATTATGCTACTAGGTTAAAATGGTAGCTTTGTTAGGTTTTGGTGGGATTAGTTTCTATCTTGAAGAATCCGAAAACTTCAATTTCTGGTAAAAGAAGCTTCATGACAAAAGCTCCATCATGGAGGCCTGTGGATTCTTTGCTACTGTCACTGAAAGTTTTTCGATGAATTTTCTTTTATAATAAGAGTTTTATCGTATGTGAAGATTTATTGATTGAAAAATGTGTTCTTATTGTAAAGAAAAAAAATTCTTCATATTTTTCTAACCCATGGTCTACACATATGCTTGCCTCTGGATAATGCATATGTGTTATGTATATGAATGTACTCTTGATTATTATTTGATTTGGTGTGGATACTTAATATATATATATATGTATATATAAGATTTAATGGATAAAAAGGAGACCTCATAGAGCTCAAGCTGGAAAGGCCTCACAGAACTGAAAATTTTTGTGAAAGTGTTAAAAAATGTATTAAAATCAAGTTACTAACGTAGCTGGACAAAGTTTAAGCTTAAAAGATTACTTAATATGAAATTTTATATTAAACAGTGACTAATTTCTAAGCCTTATCACAGTAAGAATAATTGAATAATAAGATGGCTAAACAGAATAAATAATGAGCTAATAAGCTTACAAAAAAATGACATTAGAAGAGAGCCGATGCAAACTAGCTTTGAAACTTAAGTTCAAAAGTATGTTAAGTAAAGGTAACCTTTTCATTTTTATTTAATTAAATTAGTAATTAAAACGTGAAAATTTAATTAAAAGGGTTCATTTATAGTATATTGAATAAATAAAACACTAATAAAGTAAGTAAAATATATTTTTTAAATCCTTTTTTTTTTCTCTTTCCTTTATTCGAAGGTTTAAGTTATATTTTATCGTAAACCTTTATCGTTTTTCTAATTTATCGTCTTGCTGTGGGGAATCATTCTACAAATGCTGTATTGATTTATAAATATGCATGCTTTTAAATTTTAATAACTTGAATGTCCTTCTAAAGTTTTGAGAAGATAATATTTTTTAAACAATGGATTTCTTATGCAGATGTTTTGTTATTAATTGCTTTTGAACCATGGATAAATTTATATCTTTTATAGAGGATTGAAAAAACACTTTAACATGTTTTAATGTCTGAAGTTTTAGTTGTTTTCATTTCAATATACTTTTCAACAATGATTACAACTTGTACTTTGTTAAAAGCAATTTTTTTTTGCAACCACAATGAAGAACCTGATTATGAAGCGCATTAAATTGTCCAGATTTGTCAGCAACCTCATTCACATGATTCTCATTCATTCTAAATGTTATAAAAAAAATTGTAGATAAATTTTATAAGTATTAAAAACTTATATAACTTTTCTAATAGATGTACTAAAAGTTGAATGAAAACAATTACATGTCCTTTGGATATCACTGCATCAGCAATTAAAGTGTTACAGATGAGCTTTGTAATACACATTTGTGCATTAATTTAAGCAAGCAAAAATTTAAGTAAATTAATTTCATGGTTAGTATATTACTTTATTGGTTCTGGTGTTAAGAAAATATAATACTTTTTCTTCATAGTGCTTTATATATTTTTGATTGTTAAGACAATTTTCTTTTACGTTGAACATATGAAATAGGAAATTTGAAAGGCCTTGCAGAACTGATTTTGGGACCCAATAAGCAAGCATATTCTTTTGTAACCACTTGCTTGTGGAGCATTGCATTGTGCACCCGATGGTTTGAACCTGCACCCCCATGTGGTGAAATGTCTAATTTGCTCTTATCTTCTCCCACATCATCTTCTTCATCCTCCACCAGACCTGTGTACAAATATTTCCAAATTACCAAATGTTAACACTTTATTACACCACAAATTTCATATAGAAATTACAATGTATTAATTTGTATAAATTTTTAATGGAGCCAAATTTATGATTATGATTTGAACAATATTTTGTGAGACTAAAAAATTAAGTGAAATAATCAAAATTATTAAAACAAAGTACTTATACGTGTTTTGAAAAATTGGGCATGACTTTCCACTTCATATTTTTACCACTCTTTATTTCTTCTGAAACTCATTTTTTAAAATTTTATATTATTTATTTAGAACTAATCAAATAAAGAGAATTATGTGAAAATAAGTTTGGAAAAACATTTTTATAATAGTTCTATCAAACCTAAAACTGTGATTGATAATTTTCATGAGAACTCTGTATATCAATGTTTAAGTTAAAATTGTGATTGATAAAACTTCGTCGAATTGCAAAATTAGGCACATGTATATATAATTGATCAAATAATTTAGATATTATTTGATTTATGTTGATATAATGGCACAATAACAACACCTAACCTGGTAAATGATTAACATTCTATTAATTTTTTTTAGTAAATCATATTATTTTTTTATCACTAACACTTATATTTCTTCCATATTTTTGGGAAAAGAAAAAAATAATTATCATTGAATTGATATGAAATACTAATTTTTTTTAAAAAATAACTTTAAGTTAATCCACGTACTAACAAGACTTTACAAAATAAAACATATAAATAATCTAGCATATGTAAGAAATAAGAAATTTTATGTTTAAAAATTTTGTTAGTTAGAAACACAGACGTACTTTTAATTTAAGTTCATTCTAAGAAAGTTTTTTTTTTTTTTTGACTTTATATAAAATATAGTAAGGTTTTATATCAAAATATACATTAAAGTTATACTTTTGAAAAATGTGATCGAGTTACATATGTTAAAGTTGATTGTCATGCATAGTTAAATTTTCTTGTAGTCTACTATGTGTATATAAATTAGTTAGATATAAACTTGATAGTATTCCACTCATTTTAGTATATATGTGAAGACAACTTAACTTCTCTAATATCTCATCAAATGAATAATTGATATTTTGTTTATACAACAAAACTTTTGTATCATTTTGAATTACATAAAAGAGGTTAACATTGCTAGTAAGATAAAATAAAAAGTTATGCAAAGTTACACATCCAACTACATACTGATGTATATCCTTAGTGACATACAAGACCATATGATATGTAAAATTGCAATCATTGATCATCCAGATTTGTTGTGTAAGGTAAATGAAATAATGAGAAATGCTCTGTATATATCTATATTGATGTAACACATGTTCTAAAAAATGTAGATGACTACAAGTTCTAAGACGTAACACAAAAAAAAAAAAAAAATAATAAGATTCATTCAAATGATTTGTCAATCCAATATTTTTATATGGCTTCTTTATGACTGATTTAAAGTTAAATCATCTAAATAAAATATAGGATAATAAAACAAGTTGATTGTTTAATTCAATAATAAATAAGAAATGAGAATTAGCACTTCATTTTTTTTACTATATTTAATTATTTACTTATTAGTTATTCAATTTCAATTATTGAATTCTTAAATTTGTTCTAATTATTTTTAAATTTCAACGGAATAACAAAAATATGATTTTTTTCTATATTTTAGATAGCATCGTTCATATTACTTCTAACGCTTATGTTGCACGACTATAATTTTTGTTTATGTTTAATCGATGATATGTCAAAAATAAAAGGTTTTACATAAACTCCTCTTCCACATGCAAGATTGATGAGAGATTAACTTCCAAGTATGTCGAAATCATAGAAATACATACGTTACTTTTTTTTAAAAAAAAAAAAAGAAACTATATTACATTATAAGGGAAGTAAACTTCTTCCATTACAAAAATCTTATATCTTATACTTATACGGTGGGACATTATGAAACTAAAAGAAATAAAATAGAAAAATGTAAACATTAGAATTTAATATAAATATAATATTAAAATTAAATACAAGTAATTAATAATATAGAATATCTATTTGTATTTTAATATAAATAAATATAAACAATCTACCCACGATATATATATAAAGTTCCTTATTATGTAAAATTGCATAATAAAAGAACTTTTTTAAAATAATCTAAAAAATATGATTAATCAATTGTAACTTGTAATAAAATAGCATACCTTGCCAACGCACAAAGATAGCTTATGCAAGTTGCTCGTATAAATGGGATAGTGTATATTTTCCAAAATATATCCATCAAATAAGATCATTGAACGAAACCTAAGTACGAAACATATACAACCCATTGGCCAACTAATTTGCCATTCAAAAAAATGCATGGATAGGCAATGGGTGATTATCCAATCGAAACTTTGTATCATTTGATTAGTGAAATGACAACATGAAACAGCTAACAGTAAATGGAAATCAGATTTGGTATCATTTTGATTGCACAATGCAAATATAACAAAATTTTACAATCTTTAATGATCAAATATTCAGTTGTATACATTATACCAAAATATATTCAAATTGTACAAGAGAAAGGATACATCAAAAGCCAAGATATATGTATGCAAAGTAATAATCTATACACAAATTAACTATGAGTGTCCACTCCAAACTTGTTTCACTCTCATCATGTGAAGGCCAAAGTAGTTGAAATATGTTGTCTACTTGCCTCCTTTATTAAGAATTTTTAGCAGGATTGAAGAATGGACCGGCCAAGAATCTCAGCCAAGGAAAGATCAATTAATTTGTGGCAGAAGATGATGGACCAGAGGGCTTAAAAGCCTTTTGTTCAGCACAGGAGAGAACTTCATTAGGCCCTGCCTCTTCTCTGCCAACACCTATGAGATCAAGGTAATAAAGATAGTGAGAAATGATATTGTTCATGGCCTCATTATCAGATCCCTGCCCACAAGTTTGGTCCCCATAGAGCAAATTTATTGTGGCACCAAATCCAGGTACCCTTTTGGACAAAGTGTCATTCTTGGTAGGTTTCCAATTGCCAACAAAGACATCATGGGGTGAAGGTAGGTGCTTTTCAGGTGGGGTCATCCACTGCCACATTGCAGCCTGGAAGGCTAGGGTGGCATTTTGTTCTATGTATTCTGGATGGTTCAACAGATCCACCTTCAAGGCTTCCCCAGCTTTTCCATAGTTGTAGTTCCTGTTATCAAGGAACAAAACACAAGCAGTTTGATCATGACTATTGCTCAAAATTTGGAAGTAGAAACTTGTATAAGGCATTGTTTGTTTCCTGCTTAGGAAGTTAACACAACCCACACAAGTCTAATGTTTAAGCAGATGTTATAAAAATAAGCAAACAGATATAATAATACTCCAAATGGTGGATGAGATCCACCAGAAATTATTTTATGATATGATTTTATGAGGTTGTGATCAATCTTTATATAACACATACATTAATCAGTTCATGAAACCACATAATTTCAGACCATGCTAGAGTGATGAAATTAAAGGATATTCAAGGAATAATCTCAATATGTGAGTACCAGTAAAGTGGGATGGCACCACGACCATAGTATGCTGCACCAGGAGTGCAAGGGTAGGTCAATTTGTAGTATTCGTCACAGTAGAATTTATCAGGACTCAATTCCTTGTTGTAGCATAAGCCCCATGCTAAGGGTCCCCCAGTAGCCACCCCATAACCACCTGAAACATTATTCCAACAATGGTTACCATACAATTTCATCATGGTCTTAAACAAATCTTATTGAGATCATGAATTCCACAAATTGAAAAACATAATTGTATAAGAATAAGGGCATCCCCAAGAATGATCATATTGTGGTATCATGATTCATATGTCAAAGAAAAGTGACTCACAAGAGGTTTTGCTGCCAACATGGCCAAAGAAAGCTGCAACCTCCTTCTGGCCACCCTTGGCTCCTCCAGTGGTGCCAAAGCCAAGAGGCTGATACTGTGCAGCAGCAGTGATAAAAGAACGGTAGTCCCAGAATCCAACGGCATGTGCCACTGGCGAATTGCGCTTTGCAAAGAGGTTTTCAAACTGGTAGGTCTGGAAGTAGTCAGAGATGGTTTCATTGCAGCAATAAGCAGACCAACCCTTGCACTCCCACCCTTTGTCACACACCTTCTTCCCCTTCACTGTCTTCACCAATGGCTTCACTGATGATTGTCCATTCCCGACCACCAAAATAGCCGCCACACTCAGCACAAAAACCCATGTTGGGCTCATCTTTGTCTCTTTCTTTTTCTTCAATAATGCTTTGCTGTGTGGTGTGTTTGGTTGGTAGCAGGTGAGAGATACTATATAGAGATGTTGCATGCAGGAAGAGGGTTCTAGACAGGCTGTAATGTGGAGTGAAAGGAATGGAAAGCGAGTGTGTAACTTATTAGGAGGAAGAGATTTTTCAGAGTTGGAATAAGTGGAGCTTTTGCTTCCATTTTCATTCACGTTTGAGTAGAAGGGAAGAAAACTGGAGGGTGGAGGTTCCATCTAATTAATGTGCATTGAGCTAGTAATAGCAAAACCTACTACCATAATAGCCATGGACTTTGGTCCAAATCGTGGAGTTTTGTCATATTTAGTGTGTTTATTTAACCTACGTTTACTAGTTTGTTTGTATGATTGCATGAATTGGTGGAGTAAGTGTAAGAAAGGGTAATTTTGTTCAGTTAGGATATTGTGTTTCAGTTTTCATTAAGAAGTTAGGGTTTGATTGAGACTGTGTTGTTTAATTACTTTTAAGAATAGTGTTTTAAAACATAATTTAAACTTTTTTGTTAATTGAAGTTCATTACTTCAATTAAGTTAACATCTAGATTTAAATAAATTTTTAATTCTTGAAAATTTTTGAACATTTTATTTATGATCTAATCAATTTTTTCTTAACTTTTGGTTATTGAATATTTATAGATTTTGTATTTAATATGTAAGAGAAACGTTAATTTGTATTTTTTTTTCAATTACCATTATATTTTATTTTTAAGTGGTCCTTTAAAATACTTTTAAAACTTTTCTTTTGGTTTCTTATCTTTTTTATCATGGTAGGTTTTATAAGGTGGTTTATCATGTCAATACAGAAAATATATATTAGGAAGAATCAAATATATAAAAAAATAATAATAAAATTGTTAAATACTATAAGATCAAAATTTTTATATTTTTCTTTAGGATCTTTTAAATTGCCCATAAGTTCACTTTTATGAGAAATTGAGATAATTAAGAGACAAAGTATATTAATTGATTCAATTTATGTTTTTTCTGCTAAATGAAAGGATTCATGGAAGACAGATTGCCAATGGTTTTTGTGAAATGAAAGGGTGCATGCATCATTGTTTAATTTTTCTTTAAGACCAAATTTGTATAATAAGATCTTTCTTTCTTTAAAATAAAATAAAATATCAGGAAGCTAGTATATGTTTTAAAATATGAGTTAATAATACTTTATTATTTATTTAAAATTTACGTATTTTCGATCATTTTTAAACAAAATTATCCCTAAATATGCAAAAATCTTGAATTAGAGTATATATGTAGTATAGGTGGATAAAATTAGTAAGCTAATGTTCGTTTATATCTCTTAAAAAATAAATTTCTTTTGTTGTAATCCCTTGTTTATGAAATTGTCATTTCAATAAATCAGACTAAAACTAAAAGATTTTTTTATAAAGAACAAATATTGCATCTAATGCCTAGTTTTGAGGGTGGATTCTTATTTCTTTTTCATATTAAAGATTCAATGGGTGCACCTGCTAACCATAAAGGGAGGAAAGTAATCTTCAACATATCAATATCACATTTGTTGGTGACTATTGATAACATATTTGTCACTGGCTCAAATATACAAACAAAAAGAAAAAAAATTATATATATATATATATATATATATCAGCCTTTTGTTTATACAAACAATAAAAAAAATATAAAGCCTCTAAGACTTTTTCATGTATATGAGTTAAGTATAGAGACATATGGACTTAGTATCTTAAGGAAATTATTAATGCACACAAAAAAAGGTTAAAATGGTTAACCTACTAAATATTGAATAGATAACTACTAGTTACAAATATCAATAATTTTATGAAAAAAAAAAATCAGTAAATATAAATAAATATATAATAGCTTATTATATTGATTAAACTAATAAGGAGATACTGTATTATTACTATTATATATTAAATAATTTAGACTAAGTCTTAAAGAATAAATTTCAACATTGTCCTAAACATTCAGAAAAATTGTGAAACTACTAAAATTGTGAAAAAAAAAAGATATACACTTATTAATCACTTTAATTATCCACCTGATTTGCCTCCCCTTACTAATTGTTTTTGTCCGTGTAATATCATGTCTTGCTAATTCTTTCAGCTCTCTTTAGTCATGGTTTGGTTAACGTTAACAAATTCTTCCTCTTCTTGGTTGTTACAATTTATTTCTTTGTTTTTCCAAAAATTGTGCATGTATACTTCATCACAACATATTTAAGATTTGAGTGAATAGAATAAATGATGTTGTCTAAAAATAAAGAATTCATGGAGTAAGAGCATGGCTTCTAACATAAATAAAATTAAAAATAAAAATCGTGTACTACCAATAAGACTTCCTTAAAAAGAAAAAAAGTGAAATAAAATTTATGTAATTAAACAATTTCTACTTTAACCTTAAACACAACTTCTTATTTTAAAGTAGTCTTTCTTAAACATAATTTAACCATTTTTATAATATTTTAAAAATCTGTCTATTTTAATAAAAGCAAAAAAAAAAATACACCAATAAAAAACCTTCACCCACTCACATAATCTTGTTGACTCGTCTCTAGGGGTTTCCTTTCTGTCTAACTCTTTTTTTTTTTTTTTTTTTTTTTTTTTTCTTATGCATCCTTCAAATAATTATAGCAATAACTCATCACTAAATATTTCGTACTTATATATTTCTTTTTCTCTTTCTCTGAAATTTCTCGTGAGTTTCCTTACCCAACCTATTTTCTTAGATAACCACTATTTTTGGTTGAAAAGATAGAGAAACATAATTATGAACGCTGTTGGATTTGACTGCTTAACAAATCAGATATAGATTTCTGTATTTGAAGTATGAAATAACTCATTTTTCTGATCCACCAAAAAGTTCCAACAGGAAGAAACCAGTTGATGAGACCAACAAAACTAAATTCAGCATTTACGGAAAGTGAATCTGATTTGATCCTACACTAATCACTCATTACAAAATCTTAATTAATATTGATAGATGCATTTATCTAAATTATATTATTTCTTAATATTTTAATTGCTTCATTTGGTGAAAATACGTTATTTGAAATTTGATTAAATTTTATTTTAAGATTTACTATGATGAATAGTAGAATAACCATGGTTTAACACTTTGTGTATATTTAAAAAGTTATACATGAATTTTATATGAATTATATCATTATATATTTCAAGTTTTCTGAAAATTTTGACATAAAATCAGTATTTTTTTTAATTTCTATTTCCCTTTTATATATAAAAAATATTTTATATAAGGGTTTGAATTTTGAAAAAATAAGTTATTTATCCTATCTCAAAATTGACCTTTAATTAACTATTATAACATTTCTTTTATAGATATCACAAACTATTTGTTAAACAACTATATTAAAGAGGGTGATTATTTTACATAAAAGTAATTAACATAAAAATATAAAACTTTTGACTTGATACACATTATATTCCCAAAATTAATTCTAACAAAAGGTTTATTATAGTTAAAATAGCAATCATCACAGAAGTACTAGTCATTCACACCTAATACAAAGTCAGGGAGAAACTTTTGATGTACAAATGGAGAAGGTCTATTAGGCCAAACATTTTTATATAAAGTTTTTTGAATAATAACATAAGAAACCTAAAACTCTGGTGTGAGTTTAAAATGCAACATTTTATATGTTATCACATTAACTATAATAATAACATACATGCATAATAAAAGCACTATACATGTGAGCTAACAAACTAAACATAACATAGATAATCAATAATTTCACCATTCTCATTATAAGTGATCAATTATTAGAAATCATATCACAACTCATTCTGAAATTACAAATCAACATCTTTTTAAATATTTATATCAAATATATTCTATTAGATATTAACATTTTATCTACTTTTAACATTTTTAAAACTTATTTATAAGTTAAGATAATTTTTTTTTCTCCCGTTAATTTCATTATTTGCTCTTAAAGAAAAAAGTTAAGATAATTTTTTTAACAAAAATTATAAAAATAATGTAAAAACTTTTTTTCAACTTTTCATCTGTTTTGATATTTCAGTTTACATAATTTATATTATCAATCTAAGATGTTTTATATTTGTAATGTGTTAATTTACTTTTTACTCAATATCACAAACCAAAACATGATCAAAATACTATGTTAGATATCTATCTATCTTTTTCATTAATATATTTTCAACTATAAAACCAATAATCATATAATTCATATTTAAATATACAATTTATATAAATGAAATATGTATTTCAAAATTGAAAAATATTGTTTGAGAAATTCATTCTTTTTTTACTGATTCCTTTTTTATGATTAAAATTAAGTTATTAACTATCCCTTTTTAAATTAAGAACTTAACATTTAAGTAACAAGTTTTGTCACTTGAATAAGAAGCCTTATCACTTGAATGATTGTATGAGCATATAATTTTCAAGATGAGAAGTTACTAACGTTAGTAACTTAATTTCACTTCTAAAAACTCTTCACTTCTAAAAACTTAATTTCAAATATGTGTTGAAGTTTGCTCCGTATACATGTAGGTAAACTTGCTATGTAAAAAAGAGCAGTGTAATATCTCCTGAACCCGTTAAATGAACAAAAAAAAGTTAAAAAAAACTTTGAGAATGCAGACTTAAATCAAGATCTTGATCAAATGAATTCATTCTATCTAATCTTTATTGCTTTTTCATGACCTACTCTTAAAAAAAATGGATGTACAAACTCTTTGAAACAATGTTAATGATTTAAAATCATAGAGAATTTTTTTTTTTAAATAATTGGATATTTCAATTTTTTTTTTCAAAATACATTTTCATTTTCATTTATACTTATATTTTCTTTATGTAAGAATAATGGCTTCAAATTACCACGCAACTTTTAGCTTAAAAATATTTAAAACTAATGAAAATTATCAAACAACTTATATTTATTTCTAAAGTTCTTATTTTGAACGATAATAACGCAGTGTTTTCAATACAGTCTTTCTTTATCGTTGGAATTTATTGAAACCAACAAAATTTGGTGACTTTTCTCTCTTGTTAAATTAATCTGGGCATAGTTTTGTAGTTTTTAGTTATATTTTCTAAATTTAAAAATATACCGTGAGCATTTCCTTTAAATTTTAATCTTGGAATAATTTTAAAGTTAAAAATAAGTTGGATTAAGAATAGTTTAGATTATTAAAATAAGCTTTTAAGCTCAAAGAATAATAATGGTTAAATATTTTTAAAGAGAAAAAAGACTAATAAAAAATAATTTTAGGATTAAAATATATAATCACTAATTATTGTATTTTCTTTCTTTATATTTAACTTTAAACGTATGCGCAACTTTTTCTTCTACTTCGAAATATTTGAAATCAAGAACGAATCAACACTTTAAGTTGTTATATTCTAAATCGAACATATCAGACAAAAGATAATTTAAACTAATTTAAAACCCAATTTTTTTCTTCACCTAAACAGTAAATGCACTTTAAACATTAAACTAAACAGTAAAATCTCTTCTGTCAAAAAAAGGCAGTAAAAGTTTCCCATTATTCAAAAGTTACAAAGAGAATTATTTAAGGATATGTTTGGTTATGCTTAAAAATAAAGTATATTTTTAAAAAAGTGATTATAAATAGACACTTTATATAAAAATAAAAATGACTCGTCTGATTATAATAAAAAAATTAATTAAAAGGGTCTTTCTGTATTTTTTGAAAACAATTTATGTACAGTTTATCTTAATATGCTATTTCAGATAGTTTATTAAAATAAGTTGATCAGTTTTTTTCTTAAATAATCTAAAAAATATGATAAATGCTTTTCTATTAAAAAAATAATTTTTCAAAATACACCCCAACACTTCTCTATTTTGTTTTCTTCTCTTTCCCTCCATTTTCAAAATTGGCATGAACAATTTCTCATCGGTAAAATAGAAATGAAAAAGGACTCTTGCAATATGAACACTTTAAATAAAGTTGCAGAAGTCAAACTTCGACCTACGATTTCATTTTCAATGAATGGATGCAATGAACATGAACCTATGCGTACGTGTGTGTGGTTGTGGTGTGTCCATCACACATAACTTTGGATTCAACTTTTTTTCTCTCCATATTATCTATAGTTTTTTTTTTCCAATGAAAACCAAAAAAAAAAAAAAACTGGTCACAGAGTTTTGTCTCTACTTTTCTCTGTCGGTATCAGTTAATTGCACAAATGTAAGTAAGTATCACTCTGTACGATGTTGATTTGACACACATTTGTGGTTTCTTTGTTTCACATTTCCAACATTTTATGAAAAAATATTAAGTGAAACTATCTTATATGAAAATTGGATCTATTTGCTATTTGATTGTGAATATAAATTTCGATTTCGGTAAAATACCTGCTAGTATTCCCATATTTAAGTTAATAATTTGTATAAAATACAGTATATCAATATGTAAAGTTTCTCTTAAAATATTTACTTATTTATAGGTTTCAAATTAGTTATTTATCTGTACGAATTGTAAATATAGGTTAAACTATCCTTCTAATTTTGATTTACTTGTTAATTATTGTATATTATTTAGTAATTATTGTTTTAATCATATTTGAATGGTAATCGACATAACGATTGCCAAGATACCGAAGAATATAAATATGTGAATACCTCGTACTATAGTGTCTTAGAGTATTTTAATGGAGTTTAGTTGAAACTTTGTTTCTATATTTTACAGAATTTGTAAATTTGGTTTTAAAATTTTAGTTGTTGTATTTTATAAAGTCTACAATTTTGATTCTTAATTTTACAAGTTTTGATTCCATTTTTTTAATTATCTGTAAATTTATTTTATCTTTTTATTTTAAATACGTTTCGATAACAAGTTCCTAATTTTTTTTTCTTCTTATTTTTTAGTAAATTGTGAATTATATTTGTAAGCTTTTACGAGATAGACTAGAGATCAGTAAAATTCTTTCAATTTTTTTAGAAAAGTTTGTCCAAATTAAACGAAAGGAAAAGTTGTTAGCAAATTGGGTGAAGAGAAATGATAATCCCTAAACCTAAAGGTATAATTTTTTAATATTATTTTTGTATATTTAATTAATTAAAGTATCTATTAATTTAGTTTTCAAATTATGAGGAAATGATAAGCATATTCCGTATGTTCAAGATCTCCTACAATATTAATTAATATTTCCCACGATGAATAATTCTACCACCACCATAATTAAAAACAAAGAGCATAGTTAATTAAGGTCAAATGTAATAGTAAACATTTTTAAAACTAAAAATTGAACAAAGTTATGAATAACGAGAAGTAAAAATATCAAAATTAGGTAAAAAAAATTAGGATCAAAACCACGGATTTAGCAAAATAAAAAGATTAATATCGCATATAAAAATTTAGAGAATTTTTTTTTTACAAAATATAAAGACCAAATTGCATTAAAAAAATAAAAAACCAAAATTACATAATTTAATCATCAAATTATGTCTCACCAACTTAATAATAATTCTCCTAGTTATTAGATTTTCATGTTATATTATAACTAATATAATGCAATCAATCGTGTATAATAATATAGTCACATTTAAACACAATAAATCAATAAAATAATATTTATTAAAACTATTTTAATCAATAAAATAATATTTATATTAAAACTATTTTAGTGTATTATATGTGTTCTTTAAGATTTATTTAAAAGAATTCAATAATACCATGTTAGCATATGAATGAACATTATTCATACTTGTATCTTTACTTGAGCAATATTCTTCTTAAAGAAAAGAGAATTATTATGATATTATTTTCGTTTAATATAATTAATTATTACTAAAAATATTCATCACTTAAATTACTATTATGCTTGAACGACGTTCTATCAAGAAAAACAAATTAATATGATTTATTTTTCACTCAAATTATAAACTATTACTTAAGTGATTAATATTGTTTTGTGTGTGTGTGTGTTTGATTGATTGAATTAAAACTTTATTTTATGGTTTAGACTGTATATAATTCATTAAAACAAGTTAAGATCAAGTAATTTAACCAAACTCTCGTTACATTATACAATTCAAGCAATATAAGACATGTTATCTTTTAAAAGAGGATATGTTTACCATAGATTTAAAACAATTTTAAAAACCTTTTCAAAAGATGATCACGGGTAAACCATGAGAGTGTATAATAATTGAAAAATGAAATTCAAAATATTTTCATAAAAGCTTGTGTAAGGATAACTAAACACAAAGAAACGTGTAACCAAATTTCGTTTACTTATGTTTTAAAAGTACTTAAATAATTTTATTACAATAAAAATACTACACAAGTATTTAAGATTAAAGATTATTTGTATCGTAAGCTTTTCTCAAATGGAGATATCAAGAATAAAAAAAAAATAATATCAATACATTACCTCTAATCTAAATTTTAAGATAATATATTTATAGATATTTTATTTTTATATATTTGTTTTACTCATTCACATAATATATATATTAATTAGGAAGATTTGTCTAGTAAATACTTCTAATAAAAACATTGAAGAAATCATTATTTGTACAGACGAAAGATTATGGAGGTTGATATATATAGAAATACAAAAGTTATGGTCACGAGTATTAGTTTTACACTAGTAAGTAAAAAGTATTGCTAACTAGTCAATAATATTTGAATTATCTAATTAGGAATTTTTTATTTACTACGAAACTCTAAAGTAAAGAAAATACACTCATGATGAAGGAAAAAAAGGTACCAATTATTTCCCTTACATTATTGTACGAATATAGCTTTTATGTGAAAGAAAAGTATGTGGAACCACAAATGTTATACTCTGTCCACTTCTAAAGGAAAGAGGTTACACCTTATTTTATTAAGGATATCTATAAAATATAATCTGAACTAGTTTTTTTTTTTTCTTTAAAACAGACCATAAAAATCAAATAAAAAGTGAGAAATGAAGACATCTTATAAAATTAAAGATTAAACTGAAAATTTTATAAAAATAAATGTTAAAGTAATCAATACGTAAAATCTGAAAAAGTTGAGGGTTGTTCATAGTTTTTCCCAACACAAGGAGTGGGAATAGATTTGTTTGTTGTAGAAAAAGTTGGATTTTGAATACGACATAATGATTTGGTGACCACAACCTGCCACCGTCATTTTTGGGCTTTGCTTCGCCGGAATTTCTATTGTAACCAACGCGCTGCTAAGGGCAAACCTTTTTCTTACGCGGTGCTAAAGCTTTACCTAAATTATCTTATATATTTAGTTCTACATATTTTTGACAGAAAATACTTTTCTTAAAAACAATAGTAAACAAATAAATAGTATTTTTAAAGTTAATCACCATTAAAATGATTTGGTTAGACTTCTCCTCAACCATGGCAATTTTAAGATATTTGATCTAAAAATAATTATTATATACATTTGAAAAGTTTTTTCATTATTATTATTATTGTTCAATTAATGTTACTAGTTCCTATACTTCTACTATTTTTAATACTTGTTTTGAAAATGATATTTTAAATGATTATTTATTTAGTATAAAATAGAAAAAAAGTTGAGAAATTGAAGATTAAAGGAGATAAAATAGGTTAATCTAGACGTTTTGAACCAAAAAACATGATAAAGTAGACTGATTTACTATGGGATTCTTGAACTATTCCCTCATTTTTTATAATTTTATTATTTTTTATTTATATATATCACATTTAATTATATAAATATTTTTTAAAATTTTAATTAATTAATATTTATATATTTTTTAATTAATGATGTTAATTAGATAAATAATAACTTAACATATTTATATATTTATATCTTTCAAATAATATGATAAAAAATAAATTTTTGAAATAATTTTTAAAATTTTATTTTTTACTTTAGAAAAACATGATTCGAATTGGAACAAATTGGTTGATTGAAAAAAAACACTAAGAGCACGTCAGATTAGTAAGGGTTTACGAGACAGACTCCTTTGCTTTGATTTGAAGATAAAGGTTTTAGTCAACAGCTTAAGAGTTTTAGTCAACATGTTGAAACTTCTGATTAAATTGTTACGCACGTTCAAAAATGGAGAATAGAAAAAGAAAATTTTATGTATTTTAAGAAAAAATCAGATCCAAATTATTTTCGACCAATTTTTAAAGACACGCTAAATCTCATTATGATTCTCTAAAATTCAGTGAAAAAAGAGCGGAAGATAATGATTTTTTTATAAACAAAATCAAAATACTCTAATTTAAATAAGATTTTACTGTTTATTTAAATTATTTATATGAATTCATATTTTTTATTTCACTCTTCACATAATTGGACGATTTCTTTTTTCCATTTTTAATTAAATAATTCAAAAACCATCTCACTTTTCTTTTTCTTTTTCTTTCCTTTTAGTCCTTTTCCTTTGCTTACTTTTAAAATCAATTAATCATAGAAGATGGAATATTATGATCAGAAAAATAAAATAATTCGATAATTCCAAAAAATAGAAAGTGAAAAAAAAGGAACAAGAAAACCAGTGTCATTATTATTCAGCTCCGAGCAGCGTTTCTCTCTCTTCCGATTCCGACATACCCGTCTCCAATCCGGTAAAAGTTCTCACCTTTTCTTCCTTCTCTCTCTGCCCATTTGACTTTGACCATTTTCGTTATCTGTTCACAACTCATGGTGCTCTATATATTACTTATCTGCGACTACTCTTCTGTTTTGTCTAATCATGTGTTTGCTGACTGCTTGCTAAGGTTGTCGGTGATGCAATTGTTGGTTTTGTGGTGAAAGAAGAAGGTGTTGGGGGCCAAAATTCGCCCTTGGTTTGTCTTTTTGTGATGGCACACGACTTAACGGGGCAGCTTGTGGGTTCAGAGATACATGGGTTTCATACCTTGCAGGGTACTTGCATTCTTATCCTCTTACCTCCTCTATTTGGATTCTGTTCATGTTTGGTTGAACCTTAAGTTTCAGTTTTTCTTTGACAATTCCCAACTTTTTTTTGTTTCTTTGTGTCATGGTTTTATTTATTTACTGGGGGTTGAGTTTTGTTTGGAATTTTGACATGTTAGTTCTTTTATCATCGCAAAAATCTTTGAGCTGACAAAGTCGAGAGAAATAACACTTTCAGATATCAAAAATTTCAAAGGATTTATGCCTTGAGGTGCCTTTGTTTTATTGTTTAAGAATTTTACTTGTAAAACACAACTAGGAAGCAAGCTTGTTACACTCTCAAATGCATATGAAATACTTGGCCAACTTTTATCATTTAAGCATACTTGTAGTCAATTTTAATATGATATATGATGACATGAATTATATCATATATAGGTAAATTGCATGTAAACTTTGTTCTATCGCTTAAAAAAGTATTTGATAAAAATTTTCAAATGTTCATTATCTTAAACACATAAATAAACTTTCAATCACTTTTGGGTGTGTGAATGTGTCTTCAATAACGTATCTCCCACACTTATAATGTCTCTTCTTATTTGTTTTGATCCACTGTCTTCCATTTTTATGGTGGTTAAAGTGACAGAAAAACTAAGGTCAGCCAATAGAACAATTGAATACATTATAAAGCAATCCAAGGGCACTTATGAATGTAGTTTCTTATAGATAATTACTTACTCATAGACACTATGAATAATGCAAGAGTTGCACAAAGAAAGACATTGCTAATTGAAATATTGCCAGAGGCGTAGAGGCAAGAATTGCATGTTCCTTGCTGTCATGTTTTAGAAACAGAAGCATATTACGCAAAGAAAGAGAATCTCAAGAACTTATTTTTCTCTAAATATTGTTGGATGGAAAATTTAACATATGAAATTAGAACAATAAAACAAATAGTAAAATATCCTTCAGAATTAAAAGACAGAAAATGTGTATAATAGCCATCATGAATATTAAATATAATAGATGAAAAAAGTTTAGGATAGTCTTGGTTGAAGCGTGCACTGTGTTGTCTTTAGAGAAAAAACACCCCTACTAGTGTTAGATAAAAAAAATATTTTATCATAATGGCAGAACATTTATATATAAGAAAACTGGATTTTATATTGTGTTTTGCTCTCTTTTTTCTCAAGATCTGAACACTATTTATGAGAATAAGACCTCAAAAGCACTGCCTAAGTCTAATAGGAGCGTCGGTGACATAATAGTCTCAAAGAACTTGACCAAGATAGACTCTGAATGACTCTAATACCATTTTAATAAGTGGGTGGTTTCTGCCTCATTCAATCTCATAAAATTGGTTTGTAAGGTGAGAATTGCACCCTACTTATATATTATAATCTGACCTTATTTTTAGTTTTTGTTAAACATAAATATCAATATTAGCTTTTGTTAGGTCCAAACTGATTAAAGGAAGTACAAAATTAAACCTCTAGATGTGAAAGCACGCTAAACTTTTGGTTAAGCATGGTATAGAAACTTGTACTTTAAAAGATGGGGTTTGTAGGAATCTGACAAAATTTATATTTTCCATGTATTTCTTTTCTGTTTGCTTCCCACTGCAAATATTATCACTACCACTACTACCATACCAATTTTATGGTAAATGGTCAAAGCATACAAGTCATGTTTGTTGATTTGTTTTTCTAAAGTAATTTCTTATATGTGGCTCAGATCTGGATGTTAGTAATACTATGGAGGAAGCAAAAAGCAGATGGCTTCGTCCAAATGAGATTCATGCCATGCTCAGTAATCACAAATATTTCAAGATCAATGCCAAGCCAGTGCATTTGCCCGAAAGTAATCATATGCTTACTATTAACAGCAACTTGATGTTTGTAAATTAGATATGTTACTTCTCATCGTTATTGTTCTTGTCTCTTTCAACTTCTGTTTGTTATTTTCATGTAGGTTTTGATTTTCTTTCTCCTGAGCATTTCATGTTTTGTAGACTATGCTATAAATTTGAAACATGTAGATTTTCCAATTCTTGTTGGAGCACATATTAACAAAAAGTAAGATATGCAAAAGAAGAAAAGGCTTTATACTCAAATTTATGCATTGTTCAAGTGTGTTTGTTATAAAAATAAAGCACTGTATAAAAACTCCATGATTAATTTTTGGCATTCTTCCTTCATAGATCTATCAAATGAAATTTTAACTGAAGTAATATTTTTGCATCTAACTAGTAAAGTGTTTTCAGTATTGAAAATTATAAGATGTTCAACAGGATTCCAGTCATCAGTGCTAATGCTAGATTATAATTTTGTTTGTAAAACAGGTGGTACTATTGTTCTATTTGACCGCAAGATGCTTAGAAACTTCAGAAAAGATGGGCACAATTGGAAAAAGAAAAGTGATGGGAAAACTGTTAAAGAAGCTCATGAACACTTAAAAGTGAGGATTTCATTTCCTGGGTGTTTATTTGAAGTTTGGTGTTGGCAGCTACTCCGTTAAATAAAGCTTACTCAACTGGATTTTAAATTCTAATACCATCAGTTTTGGCTTGACGAAGAGGACTGCATTTCATGAAGTCTAAAAATTGAGGGACCAAACTGAACATTTTTAAAATAGAGGCGCCAAATTGAACTTTGTAAATAAATAGAGGGATTGAAAAAGTAATTTAATTTACATTTATCATTCTCGCTCAGTGACATGAGGAATAAACCATGTTTTCTCTTGTCACCATATTGCACCATACTTTTTCTTTTATCAACTTCTCTTTCTACAGTTATATGTAATTCTAATGCTCAATTCAATCACTAACTATTCATGTGTCTAATTTTTTACATTCCTTTATTCTTTTTTTGTCCTCTTCAATCAGGTTGGCAATGAAGAAAGGATCCATGTATATTATGCACATGGCCAAGACAACCCAACCTTCGTTCGTAGGTGTTATTGGTTGCTTGATAAGTATGTTTTGCTTGACTTTAGGTTCCTAATTCTAATATATCATGTTTGTATTTGTGACTGAGTTAGTAAAAATAGAATAAAAAGAAGTTTGCAAATGGTAATGTGAGTTACAATTGGTATGCTTTTGTTTTCAGGAGTTTGGAGCACATAGTCCTTGTTCATTATCGTGAAACACAAGAGGTTGTGTTAGTCATTTTCTTTCATCCTTATTGCTTTACAAAATTTAACTTGAATGAAGACTAAGATTTGCTATGTGCACGCTGCTTTGCCTGATAGAAAAACCATATATTATCAGTTTATTGTAAAGATTATGATAAGATTGTATTGTTGAAATTGTAATTTTATGACATAGAGGCTGAAAATGTGTTAGAATAGTTGATTGATTTATATGCAATCATTTCCTTATATTACCTAATACATACTACATAATTACTATTAGGCCTAATATGTTGTAATATTCGATCCCTAGTTTTGAGAAACCTCTTTTGAGTCTTTGTACAATGTTCCTATATATATGCTAGGGCTGGGCGACTCCCTCCTAAGCAAGCTTTTCAGTCGAAAAATTGTTCCTTGTCCCTGTTTTGTTGGTATTAGAGCTCACACTATGTGAACCTGATCATTTGAGTATGTCTGGATGCCAAAAATTGTCTATAAGAATAGTGTCTCACACTATGTTTTTAAATTTTTCTGGTTCAAAATTTCATTTATTCTCACACGAACTACTTTTTTTTTTTTTTTTTTGGGAATGGAAATGGGGATAAATTGTTCTGGTTGGAAATTCACGGTGTTGTTTGCCAATCCATATATTGAAAGGTATCTTAAGCTAAGAAGAAAAAGCTCCTCTAAAGAGTTTGTTTGTGTCTAAAGTGAGCAAGGGGTGTATCCACCCTAAAATTTTAGTAAAATAATACTCTAATTCAAATTAAATGAAGAGTGTATACTCCCTTACTGAATTTAGAGGAGCCTTTCCCTTCCACTGTTGGATTTGTGCCATTCATGCTTTCCCATTTGAACTAGTTACTGAATAATTTGGTTTCTAACCTTTGTTTGGTGGTGGTTTATTATACAGATACAATTGCAAAGTTCTCCCGTTACACCTGTAAATTCAAATTCAAGTTCTGTCTCTGATCCAGCTGCATCTTGGATTCCATCAGAAGACTTAGATTCTGGGACGAAAAGTGCTTACAGTGCTGGTGAGAAATAACTTTGAGATTATTCTAGTCCACGTTCTTACAAGTTATATTCTTGAGGCTGTCAATATGAATGACTTACTACATTTCTTTTGATATTGGGATCTTATATTCAAATGCTAAGTGTTGGTTAGGAAAAAAAAATTAAGAAGCAAGATAAGAAGTTAAGATAACGAGAATGAGCATCGTGCATGTCTTCATACTTTGAAAAATTTTATTCCTTCCGCTCCCACTACTTTTGTCTTATGCCCATGTTTCCTAAGGAAACCATAAATAAGAGTCCTTTTATTGGTTATGATCTAATGATCCCATATGTATTGTTACTGTTGCTGTCATATACATACTGCCGCTTTCTTTCCTTGACTAGGTATATATCCTCATCCCTTCTATCTTTTTTGGAGATAAACAGAGCCTAATGTCAATTTAACAGTCAAAAGTTATGAACAGAAGCTTCATGAGATTAATACACTTGAATGGGATGACCTAGTGGTTTCAAATGTCAACACTTCTACTACATCTAATGGAGGTAATTATTTGTGCTTTAACAGAACCAGTTGCTTGTTGTGAAAGAACCTTGTTAGTTATATGTTAAATTTACTTTTGACAGGCAATGTTCCACATTCAAATAAACAAAATCAAAGTTTACTGAGTGGAAGCTTTGGCAATGTAAGATACTAATGCCTTTATTTCTGCTATGTTCTTTATTAAGCTGTGTTGAACTTTTTCATTAATGCTTTATAGAAGGTTTTGTGGGACCATTAGTTCGTTGAATTTTCTTAGATATTGGGCATTATGCGGTGCCTAAGTCCCACATTTATTAATATGAATTTTCGGTGAAGTATTTAAGTGTTTGAGTTTCCCAAGTGTTTGAGTACTTGTTAACTTAGTATTAAAGCTAGTTGTCCGTGTCTAGTAAAGGGCTACCTACCAAAAATTTTGACTGGTGGTGGGTTCTAACCAACAAGTTGAGTGAAGTATCATCATGTAAATTATCAGAGTGAAAGTCATTAACAGGTTGACTCTCTGGGGCATTGCTATGATAAGGACTTGGTGTTATGAGGTTCCAAAGTCCTACATCGAGGATTATGAAATCCTCCCTTATTAGCTAGCTTGTGAGGGTGAGTTTGTAATCTGCTTGGATACTTAAAAAAATTTAATAGAAGATAAATGAAGTAAAACACAACTATGGGAAGGGTAAGATATTCCTTGAAATAGGGAAAATAAAGAAAATCTTGGGGTACATTGGTGTATGATATATCATTTGCACCTATATATGTACAATATATTTTATATATCACTTAAATTGACAGTAAAAACATTCTTATCAATAGACAAAGCATATAGTGTTGTTGTTTATATAGATAAAATTGTCTCTTAAATATATTCTAATGTTCTTCTGCTCCTTCTTTCTGTCTTATTTCTAGTGATACTTTCTTTGTGATAGCTCATGTTATAACCTATATTAGGCTTTTGTTACCAGGCATCCAGTACTCCTTCAGCAGAAGTTCCTTCTTTAGGTAATATAATTCAGTCAGTTTCTGGGAGCGATAGTGTTCCTTATGGTTTCTCAGAAAGTGCTAATCTGCTTAAAAATAGTCTTACGTCTCCCTGTGGAGTTGACACCTTGGGCACTTTTGTCAATGAAGGCTTGCAAAGTCAGGACAGCTTTGGAATGTGGATGAACAACATCATATCAGATACACCATGTTCCATGGACGAGTCAGCTCTTGAAACATCGATTTCTTCTGTTCATGAACCATATTCATCACCGGTGGCAGATAATCAGCTATCTTCTCTGCCTGAACATGTATTTAATCTCACAGAGGTGTCCCCTGCGTGGGCATCTTCCACTGAGAAAACAAAGGTTTCCTTTTGCTTCTCACATGTCTTATTGCTAGTAATCATTTTCTGTTCGGTCTTTGATAACTTAGTACGGCTGTGGAATTTCAAAGTTTCAATATGAAACCTAAAACTTAATGAGAAGCACGAACTTTCATTTTCAGCAGGCATCGTTAGCACTCTGGCTGCCATTTTTTGTTTGATGGTTTTGCAATTATAAGTAAACATTTCATGTCTCTTTACATCTTGCAGATCCTGGTCACTGGATATTTTCATAGCAACTATCAACACCTTGCAAAGTTCAACCTAGTGTGTGTCTGTGGTGATGTAAGTTTTCCTGTAGAAATTGTTCAGGTCGGGGTTTACCGATGCTGGGTAGCACCACACTCCCCTGGATTGGTCAATATCTATTTGAGCTTTGATGGCCACAAGCCTATTAGCCATGTTGTTAATTTTGAGTATCGCACTCCCATTTTGCATGATCCAACTGCTGCAATGGAAGAGGAATACAACTGGAATGAATTTCGACTTCAGATGAGGCTTGCTCATTTGCTATTTTCTACAGACAAGACCCTTGATATTTTCTCAAGTACAGTATCACCAAATGCAGTAAAAGAGGCTAGAAAATTTTCCTTCAAAACATCATTTATCTCCAAAAGCTGGCAATACTTGATGAAGTCAATTGATGACAAAACAACTCCATTTCCACAAGTAAAAGATAGCTTGTTTGAAATTGCATTGAAAAACAAATTAAAGGAATGGCTTTTAGAACGAATTGTCACAGGCAGCAAGAGTACTGAATTTGATGCTCAAGGGCAAGGTGTTATTCATCTGTGTGCAATACTTGGATATAATTGGTCAATCTCCTTATTTTCTTGGTCAGGCTTGTCGCTAGATTTCCGTGACAAATTTGGATGGACAGCTCTTCATTGGGCATCTTATTATGGAATGTATGATACATGGATACTTTACTTATCTGAACCATTAGCCTAGCTGCAACCACATTGACCTTAAAAACAGAGAGAACATAATCTAATCTCTATGATCTTTTCATGAGAATAGACACCAAATGATCTTTTCGTTTCCATATAATAATAATTTCTTGTACGCTTTTTTCCTCCTTTTAATCCAGTAATGAGCGTGAACAAACTTTTCATTGCTTATTTGATTTAATTTGAAATTTTGTTTCTGCAGGGAGAAAATGGTTGCAACTCTGCTGTCTGCTGGGGCAAGGCCAAACCTGGTGACAGATTCTACTCCGCAAAATCCTGGTGGCTGTACTGCTGCTGATATTGCTTTTATGCAGGGGTATGATGGCTTAGCTGCTTACCTCTCCGAAAAGTCTCTGGTTGAGCAGTTCAATGACATGAGCTTGGCTGGAAATATCAGTGGCACACTGGAAACTAGCTTAACTGATCCTGTAAATACTAAAGATGTTACTGAGGACCAGCTGTACTTGAAGGAGACATTGGCAGCTTACCGTGTAGCTGCTGGGGCAGCAGCACGCATTCAAGCTGCATATAGGGAGCATTCTCTAAATTTAAAATACAAGGCAGTTGAATTTAGCAGTCCAGAGGATCAGGCACGTCATATAGTAGCAGCAATGAAGATTCAACACGCCTTTCGCAAATACGAGACAAGGAGATCGAATGCAGCTGCTTCTCGAATTCAGCATAGATTCCGTGCAAGGAAACACCGTAGAGAATTTCTTAACATGCGGCGTCAGGCTATTAAAATTCAAGTAAGAGCTACTCTTCTTGTCTATTATCGTTCATTATCTTTAGCAAATATTAGATGAGATTCCATATCGATTAAAACCTTTTCATAGTTTATAAATAGATACAAATTTCATCTTAAAAGTCGGTTAAGTAAGGTTGAGTTAGATTTAAAGTACATTTCTTAAGATAAAACATGTCATAAAAAAATTGTGGATTTATGTCAATTAACACATTCTGTTCCACAAGTCATTGGGACATTCATACTCATCCAAGCACCTTTAGTGACAACATATTTCAATATTTTTCTTGTTGACTTTAAATAAATTTTACCATTTTATAAGAAGTGAGCAATACCATGTGATTTTGTAAGAAAGGTTACCTTAAATCATAGTTGTGTGAAATATATTGGTGTAGTACAATACCATGTGATTTCTGAATCAGGGAATGGACTAACATTACCATGTAATGATATAGTCTTGGGAGAGATGATTGGAAGTGCAGTGGTAGATAACAACAGTGACACATGTTTTCATTGCAGGCTGCTTTCAGGGGCTTTCAAGCCAGGAGGCAATATAAGAAGATCATATGGTCTGTTGGGGTGCTAGAGAAAGCAATTCTACGGTGGCGGTTAAAGAGAAAAGGCTTCCGTGGTCTCCAGGTTAAAGCTGAGGATGGGAAGCAGGAAGACGGCGCAGAGGAGGATTTCTTCAGGGCCGGCCTGAAACAAGCTGAAGAACGTGTGGAGAGGTCTGTGGTACGTGTGCAAGCCATGTTCCGATCTAAGAAAGCACAAGAAGAATATAGAAGGATGAAGCTAGCACATAGTCAAGCAAAGGTTGGTACCATACAAATGTCAAATGTTTCATGTTTTGGTCTTGTTTTATTTCACATGTCTGTTTACTTTGTTCAACTGCTTTTTGTGCAGCTGGATCTGGAAATTGAAGATTTCCTCACTTCTGAAGTTGACCTGTTACCCGACATATAGCTTGGTTTCTTATCTTCCCAAAACAAGGTTTCTCCATAATTGAAATGTAGCAAACTAGTGAATTCTTGGTGTCTTCTTTTGTATAGTAGCTTGTAGATCATGTAAATTCCCTTGTGTAGATTGAACCAATTTGCCTAAACGTCTTTAATAGGTGGTCTTTATGTTTATGCAAGATCAAGTTTGTAACTTACATAACAAGCCTTCTTAGATTCGATTCGAATAGACATATTTGTTCATATTAGGAGCAATATGTGAGGTATTTGATTGTCATAAATTAATATTATTTGAATAATTTCATTAATTCGAAACTTTATAAGAAGCGTGTCATCTAAATAAGCTTGGAAGTATTATCATTGTATTCTTATGAAGCTCTCTTTTCACAATTTCATAAAAGAATATGACCTCCTCACCTAATTATGGCAACAAAAACATGACTTATTACTTTTCCAAATAAATAATAATCAGAATTAATTTTACAGAATTTATAACAAATACAAGAACTTATATTTTCATGTTAATATTCTGATAATGAACTTTTAGTATGTGAAAGAAAAAACACTCCTAAAATGTGGATAGATTTACCCAATGATCCCACCTTAAGCTGATTTAAGTTATTAATAATAGTTTATTATGTTGATTATTTTTCATTAATTTGTCACATATATATTTTTAATACACTTTTCTATCTTGTTTAAATTATGAATACTTTGATTAATTTTTGTACTTAATTATTATCTTAATACATGATAAAAGAAAGCATTAACACTTCGCATTTTTAGGCTAAATATGGTTAGATCTCATAGGGTTACATTTACTAATATTTTGTTGGGTGAAGATAAATTGACACCTACATTTTATTAAAAAATGGTGTAAAAGTATGTTTTTCCTTCATAAGAATTTTTTACATTTCTATGTAATTTCTTTTAAAATTTAAACTAGAATAATAATCATGATCGAAAATTGAATTTCTAGTAAGAAAGTTTTGTTTTAAAATGTGAGTTTGTTTTTCTTTTAATTTTTTTTCCCAATAAGTTGTGGTTTAAATCAAAGTGTGTTTTAGACATTGATGTGTCTGATCTGAGAAGGCAATTGATGGTGTGAGAAACATGACTACGCCTGAGGCCAACGGGAACAATGTAACCGACGAAGAAACCCTCGCCGGCTCAATTCATTTCGGCACGCCGGAGGCCGTCGAATACGTACGTTCCCTCACCGACGTCGGCGCCATGACGCGCCTCCTCCACGAGTGCATCGCTCACCAGAGAGCCGTAGACGACGAACTCGACCAGCTTCTCTCGCAGCGCACTGACCTCGACCGTCACCTCCTCCAGCTCCAGCGCTCCTCTGACGTCCTCGACATTGTCAACTCCGACGCCGAATACATGCTCTCCAACGTCGCCTCCACCTCCGACCTCGCTGACCAGGTCAGCCGCAAGGTCCGTGAGCTTGACCTGGCGCAGTCGCGCGTCCGCAACACGCTCCTCCACATCGACGCCATCGTGGAGCGCGCCAACTCCCTCGAAGGTGTCCACCGTGCCCTCGAGGCAGAGGACTATGAGTCCGCCGCGCGCTACGTCCAGACCTTCCTCCAGATCGACGCGCAATACAAGGATTCCGGCTCCGATCAGGTTCAGAGGGATCGCTTGTTGGCAGCGAAGAAGCAGTTGGAGGGAATCGTAAGGA
>Ga0209489_101635_pt1 | contig 46060 bp, 27 predicted proteins | sample SiratrowhiteBW_FD_187527 | JGI IMG/M metagenome (GOLD analysis project Ga0209489, IMG submission 187527) | Root nodule microbial communities of legume samples collected from California, USA - Siratro white BW (SPAdes) (version 2) | ecosystem: Host-associated > Plants > Roots > Nodule | place... | reverse complement strand
CATCAATAAATTGACCATTTAACACCACAAGGTTATGACAATTGCATATCATCCATCAAATCACAAATATTATCATAAAAAAACTCGAATTCATTGCTTTATATATATATATATATATATATATATGATTTTTAATCTCTTTAAGTCTCTTATTCTTAAACAACTTACATTTTAATGTAAAGAAAATTTAATTTCTTTTAAATGATTCACAATTTTATATATATATATTCAATTTTAAGTATAAATTTGAGTAAAATATTTCTTTTTATTCCTAAGTAAAAGTGCTTATATGATTAATTTTAAAAATTAACCACTCTAAATATTATATTAAAATGATTTAATAAAAGAGTTATATTAGAAACAGATTTTAAATCTAACTTAATTTTATAAAATGAGTTTGTAAGATAAAATTCACTTTTAATTATAAATTATTAAAAAATCTTATCTCAACGTAAAATTGTTAACAAATTAGTAATTTAATATTTGTTGAAAGAAATTCAAAATATATGTCCCAATGATGGTCTTGGAATCCCACTAACCCTTTGCACTGTTCTATCATTAACCCCCATTTTCTTTAGTGCTTTCTCTGCCTCCATTTGTTGGTTCACCACATGTATACATTTTCGGTAATATAATGTATGCTTATGTTTTATTCTTCATCATTCATTTTCACATCAACAAAATATTATTTAAATATTAGTTTTGTTACTTTACACGTATCTTTAACATTAAGGTTTAGAACACATAATAACCATACTATTAAGGATTTATACAACCTTTTCTTCTCATTGTCATAATGGCTTATGTCACAATGTCTAGATACCAGATTAAAAAATAATGACACATGTCATAATGTACAGATACCAGATTAAAAAAGGTAAATTACTGATTAAATTCATTAAGACATATGAAATCTTACTTATTGATGAAACAATAACAATTAAATAGTAAACCAATTATAATTAAATTATAATATTTTGGAATTAATTTGCTCATTTTATTCATTTAAGAATCATATTATATTTTTGATGTAATAGTTTTTTATTCCATTATTATGATAATTTTTTTCTATTATTTTAAAGGATTTTAATTTGATTTCACTTTTTTTTTCAAATTTATGGTGACAATATTACTATATTACATTATATTCATTGCATGTGTACTGCTCAGGAAATTGAAAAAATTTATTATTAGACCTATATATTTTTATTTTTTTTTATTTTGAAAAAAAAACGTAGCATCTTATTTAAAAGAATTATAAATATCTGTTAAATCTAGTTGACCATTTTAAAGAAAAGAAAACAGTTATCAATCTTTATATAAATAACATTTTTCCCAATTTTTTATTTATTTATAAACCTTAATGGTCGTTATAGTTATGATATTTTGAAGTGTCACTTTCTTGTTTTGTAATTGGAGGACCAGCGTTTTCTTTCTAGAAAATCCAGGATGACCATTAACTGAGATTGCAGTTCACAGTTGAAGTGAGTGCTTATCACATACTTAGAAAGCTTGAAAGAGTAAAAATGTCATGTTATGATTGAATCACATATTTGCCATAAGGTAAGTTCTGAAACGTTTTCCTTTATATATAGCTTCTCTGGTTCAGTCCTATTCCAAAGAGAAAGCTCTCTTTTCTCTTTCATCCTTCTTATATCTCAGTTTTTTCTGGTTCTCAGAATTCTCTTTCATACTCTCTGCTGTGTTGTGCCATTCATCAGTAGTTAAGGTCTTAAGGACACTACCCTTTATGGAGGTGACCAATATAGTAGTGTTGCCAGCAGTTTTGGCATTCTTTGTGCTTTGTCTGCATTTCATCACTAGAATGGTCAGGCTCAGAAACCTGAATCTTCCTCCTGGAAGATTAGGGTGGCCTATTGTTGGAGAAACCTTTGAGTTCATACATGCAATGCTTGAGAACAACGTGTTAAGGTTCCTACAAGAGAGAGTGGAGAAATATGACTCAAGGGTGTTCAAGACTTCAATATTTGGAGACCCTATTGTTGTGTTTTCTGGACCAGCAGGGAACAAGTTCCTATTTAGCAACGAGAACAAGAATGTCCAAGTGTGGTGGCCTAGTTCGGTGAGGAAGCTGTTAAGTCTGTCCCTTGTGAACAAGGTTGGTGAGGAGGCAAAGATGGTGAGAAAGTTGCTCATGAACTTTCTTAATGCAGAAACACTCAAAAACTTATTGCCAAAAATGGATAGAATTGCTCAGCACCATATAGACACTTATTGGAAAGGTAAGACATGTAACATAATACCTCAGTTTGTTTGCTTGGTCATATGAGAATTGTGCTACCAAAAGATTTACCATCAGATAGTTAAATAATACTTTGGTGATTAACTATTTGAATCAATGATCAAGCAAAATCTTGGTGTTGGTGGTCCTTTTTCAGTTTTGGTGGGGAATACCACGTCCTTGAACCTTATTGGAAACTATCATATCATCTCTTACCATGCTTACATACTTACTACTAAGTGTGTACAACTATCACAAACAAATCCTAAACAATTTGTAGTGGTACAGCACAACTTGCCTGCTGACACTTGAACAGATGAGAAGTGTCAAATTTATGATCTAAACAAATCTAGCCAACAGCACTTCTTACTGTGCAATCTCTCCATCAAACGCTTGTTTTCATTCTCGTTTCCCTGGTACAACCATCCTTACAAAACTTTTCTAATTTCCTTTCACAGCAAATCTCTAATAGGAATCTTACCTATTTTTTCAAATCTCTCATCTTTCAAATATATCCTACACCTTTTGCATATCTCTCACATATGTTTTGTGAGTAAAACCAATCTAACATATTTATCATTATAATAGTAAGGATTTAGCTCTGATAATACACAAAGAAAGACACCAATAATCATTTAATTGAAAGTACTATAAAATTAATCACAATCACAATCTCAACCGTTAACTTTTTTTATTAATGTTTATCATTGCACTTTATCTTTTGAAAGACACTCTTAATACTTAAAAAAAGCCAAATCCTATAGCAAACTATGGAAAACAATCTTCAATGAAATTTGGGTGAAATCCAACACTTGCAGTTGCATATGATTAAGCATTATTATACATAAGGTTATATTCTCTTGGATCAGAGCTAGTCTTAAGAGAGGTCACCTATTTTAAAGCTTTTCTAACGATTAAAAGTATTGATTGACTGTATTTTTTTGTTTCATCAATAAAACTGGTTATTCATTAGAAACGAAAGAGAAAATTTATACTGTGATCTATAGTTTAATACTTTTGTTAACTTGCAATTTTGTAGGAAAGGAGCAGGTTTTTGTCTATCAAACTGTGAAGCTATACACGTTTGAATTGGCTTGTTGCTTATTTTTGAGCGTTGAAGACTCTGACCAAATATCAAAGCTTTCGTTACAATTTGATGCATTTCTGAAAGGGATCGTTGGCTTCTCCCTCAACATTCCTGGAACAAGGTTTCATCGTGCAAAGAAAGCTGCAGATGAAATAAGGAAAGAAATTAAAATGATTGTAGAGAAAAGAAAAGTGGATTTGGAGGAGAAGAGGGCATCACTTACTCAAGACCTTCTATCACACATGCTTGCTACATCTGACCCAAGTGGAAGGTTTATGACCGAAAAGGAGATTCTTGATAACATACTTCTTCTACTTTTTGCAGGACATGATACTGCTAGATCAGTGTTAACATTGGTCATGAGGTATCTCGGACAGTTGCCTCAAGTTTATGAACATGTCTTGAAAGGTTGGTAATAAAATCCTTAACCATGTTTGTTTCCAATGAAGAGTTTATTTCTACAAATTAACTTGTACATAAACTAATTTTAACTCATGGATCATGGAGAAGTTCATCTTATTTTTTTTTCTACTTATTTTTCATGTTCAAAAACAACCAAAGAAGATTGTTATAGCAAACTGTTGCTGCTGGCAACTATTTTTCAGCTGCATACTCTTACCTAAAACAGATCAGATAAATGTTGAAGTTATTTTTATGACAGAACAACATGAAATTATTCAAGGGAAAGAGGTAGGGGAGTTGTTGCAATGGGAAGATGTTCAGAAAATGAAATACTCTTGGAATGTTGTATCTGAAGTCATGAGGCTGTCTCCACCAGTCACTGGTGCTTATAGAGAAGCTATAAAGGATTTCACCTTTGCTGATTATAACATCCCTAAAGGCTGGAAGGTATTTTTCCTTTCTTTTGTAAAACCTTATTTGCTATTACCATGCTTTCTTCATTACACATTCATTGGAATCACTTCTAGTTCTTGAGACTAGTGAAACACTTGTATGTGATTGCAAATAGCCAAATGCTATTCCATCTCAAACATTGTTCAAGTTTAAATCAAACCACTAATTCAGTTCATGTTCAATTAGACCAAAAGCTTCCTTCATTTTTTGAGACTCAACAATACTAAGTGTTGGCTTTTAAAGACCATTAAAAGAAGTTCTTGTATGCTGAAGGAGAGAACCTTATCCCATGTTGATCATGTTATCTATGATCTTTTATGACAGTTGCATTGGAGCACTTGTTCATCACACAATGATCCAACTGTCTTCTCGAATCCCGAAACTTTTGATGCTTCAAGGTTTGAAGGAGCTGGGCCTACACCCTTTTCACATGTTCCATTTGGAGGTGGCCCCCGAATGTGTTTGGGGCTAGAATATGCTAGGCAAGAGATCCTTGTGTTCATGCATAATATCGTGAAACGGTTCAAGTGGGAATTGATGATTCCTGATGAAAAGTTCAAGTATGATCCCATGCTAGAGCCAGTAAAAGGACTTGCAATTCGACTTCATCCTTCTAATTCCTAGTCAAATAACTTAGCTATAACATAATGCATGGTTTAGAAGCTTTCTAAGTAGTCATCTTATTTTGCTATATTTGAATAAAACTTTTTTGCTTCTTTGATTGTAAGTTTTTCGTATGATTCCTATGAAGTTTTTTGCTACTTTGATTAAATTGTTATGTATTCAGTACACATATAGTTCATGGCTATGCTTTGTGATGCGAAAGTTTTGTAGTTGTTTCTGTATGCGAGAAAATGGAGAGATTACACATTGAAATTGAAATCCAAAACAATATAAGAAAGTCAGATAAAGTCTTTAAGGAATATGTGACAAGATCTTCCCCTGCAAACAAGTTGCACCAAGAAAATTTATGCTTTTGTATGCTACTTTTTCCCTCTTCATGTCTATTTATATTATTATATCAGGTAAATACCATCTTTGTCCTGTAAATCAATGACAATTTAATTTCTTAAAAAATATATATAATTTAGCTCATGAATATGTAGAAGTACAAAAATTTCACCTTGCTGTTAAATTTTATAGAATAAATGTCGTGCAGTTAACTAATTTCATATTAAAAATTTAAGTTCAGAGATCAATTTGATGGTAAATTATAAAGTTTAAAGATCAATTTAACGTAAGTTGTTCAAAAGATTATAATTGTTATACATTTTACATATTTGATAACTTCAGAAATTTCGTTATTTTAAGACTAAATTGCCATGTGTTTTCAATTTAATAACCAAAGTAATTAATTACCCAGATATATTTTAATTATAATACAAAATTTGAAAAGTTGAGTTACTTTAGGCGTCGATTTCTAATCCAAGTTGTGCTATAGTTGAATGCTAAAACGGCCCGTCTGAAATAATGCAATTGCTAAAACCTATAACTTCCTCATGCTAGTTTTTCCTTTGGTATTACTTTCATATTATTTCCATAACATTTATAATCTAAATATTTAATAATTTAAATTTTCTGCTCAAATAAAAGAGAAATTGCATTCCATTTATAAAATATGTAAAGTTTTAGAAGCATATGGGATTTTGTATAGTGAATTAAAAGTTGAAATCAGTCAAAAAACATTGACAATCTTATAGAAAGGTAACTGTTGAAATTCAAGGGTGGAAAGTCTCTCATTTGGTCAAGATAATATATAAGGAAACAGACCAAAAACTCATACCCATTATCTTCAGGTCAAGTGATATCAGATCTCACAAACAGGCAACAAAGTCGAAGGTGATAAAAATGCACAATTTTATTGATCACAAATAAGCTTCTTAAAATTTTGCTTGATTATACTAGTAGTACACAAAACAAGATCCCAGTGCAGGGACAAAAAATGAGGGACCTGTGTAGTTAAACTATAAAGTTATACATACATATTGCTCAACCAACCCCTTGGTCAGCCAAAAACTGTGCTTGCGTCCACACAACAGGTTATTTCTTACCAAATCCAAAAAGAGATTTAATGGCATTGATGGCATTCTCATTGATAAAAGATTCATCAAATCTTTTCAACAAAGGATCAAAGTCCTCTGACGCTCTGACGTTAGCCAGGTCAGGATCAGTTCTCAGTCTCTGTCAAAATAACAACAATGTTAGATATCTAGCCAATAGGATAATGGAATAGCTTCAAGTAGGTTGATCACCTTGAAGTCTTCAAAACCAGAATTCAGGGCTTCTTCCAGTGAAGAAAGTGCAGCTTGAATCTGTTAGAAATTTATTACTCTCTATTAGTATATATATAGAAATTTATTACATGTTGCATGTAGCAAATGGCAGGAAACATATACCTGGTTTAGCTTAGAGTAACAACAAGCAACGTTGTAACTTGCAACTGCTGCTTCCTCAGGTTCTGGCTTTGATCCCAAAATAGACTCAAATTTCTCTAGTGCTTCGTTATATTTTCCATTCCTTCAGCATTTAATCCAGGAACAGAGTGCACAATAATATTATCAGTGAGACAGCATCACTTGTCACACTTTTAATTAAGATATGATGAAAATTCAGTGTTTGGAAAGTGAAGCAAGTCTAAAGGAAACTAATCTCCACCATATGACCCATCATACATTGATGATCAATATTAGTTTTGCTTAAATCCAATTATGGCTATCCAAATATAATTGCATGGTCTATTACGATTCCTCATACATATTGCAAAATAAATTTCACACATGGTGCAAAGTGCAATAATTACAGCTATTGAATTACAATTGGAGATAAGATGTTGCATTTCATCCCTTTGGAAGAATAGACTAACATTCTGAAATGTTAAGGGCTAGATAAACAAAGGATAGAAAGGAATGCTGGATACACCATAGATGGTAAAAAAAGAATGATTTTGATTTGCTAATCCTTACTTATATAGTTGCAATCCTTCTCTCAAATCCTTTTCTCTGCGTTCTTTCTGTTCCTTTTTCCTCAAAGCATTTAACATCTGAAATTTTGCAAGTTTGAGAATTGGCAATGAATGTTTGTACCCGCACGTAGCAGTGACATGTCAAACATCTCATACAAAATGGTTTGTGAATGTAAGGACTACAATTTTACAGTTTAATCATATTACGATAAAACTTACTTGAATTTCTCTCACTCTGTTGCTGATTACCCCCGAGTTCCTCTCAGCCCTGATAATCTCTTTTTCAGTTAACTCACCACCACTATCAATACTCTTTCCTGTCAAAATGAGAAACCACGGCTCTGAGATCACGACCAAATTTCACAAGTGTGTACTGACCATAGTAGAACTCAAACATAGCAAAATGAACACATTGAACAAACCATATCTCTTCTGCATTTTCATGAGCAATGGACCAATTCTTTGGCGAATTGTGTACATTGTCCTTCCATATTCCGCAGCTGGCCAAATTTCAGTCCCAAAAACTGCACTGCAGATATTGAACATATTGGTCATATCTCAACGACTCAAACATCATGACACAAACATAAAGGGCACAAGTTTACTTCTCAAAAAGGATTTCGAAGCACATGATATACCTATAAATTTTACATTAACAGTGCCTATAAATTAAACTCACCAAAATCCACATCCATAAACCAACCAAGAATAAATAAGACCTCCAATAAATAGTCTCTAAGCATGTATGAAAACCAACCCCTAAACTAAAAATTATACCACATCCTCCATAAACCTTGTATCTAGTTCTCAAATAAAGAAACTTGCAGAAAGAGAAAAAAAAAAAAAAAAAACATGAAGAGTATACCTGGTGGCAATTACTCTATCCCCAACAGTGAAGACTCCAGCCTTATCAGCTGATCCTCCTGGTGCAATAGCATCAATGTAAGTTCCCCCATCCCTACCCTTTGCAAATTTGAGTCCATAAGGCTGCTCAATTTCCACCTCGTACTCTTCATACGGTTCCTCTTCTTCTTCTTCACCCTTGTCACTCTCCTGCTTGGATGCTTCTGACCCAACCCCGGATGAAGCCTTGACAGCAAAAAGCAACGGTCTTGACAAAAGGGTGTTTGAGAAACAAAAGGACACACCCGAATACGAGGGGCTTCCGGAAGAAAAGAACTTGGAAGAGGAAGAAAACAAGGTTGGGTGAATTTGGGTGGTTCTTGGCACTGTTAGTGCAGAGTAAAGGGATGAGTGACCACTAGTGTTGGTTGGTAATGACATGGTTTATGGTTTATGGTTATGCACAAAACTTTGAAAGTGTCACTGCTAATTTCTATGTTGAGTTTCTTCTATGAACATCCCTTTGTGCTTGAAGTTGTGCTTGTGCATAGTTAACAAATGGAGGTTGGGTTGCTGGGCCACAAAGACATGGATGAGAGGTTGTGAATGTAGATTGCTGAAGTGGTTATGAAGGCACATCCATTCAGTTCACTACAATGATGCCACGTGTAGTTTTCGATTTTGCTATGTTTGAGACGTGGCTGTGTTACCTCTACTATAGAGATGGAAAATTAAGAAAAAAATCAAGAACCTTGATCGGAATAATAAAATTCTTCCGGGAATCTATTGATATATAGTTAATATTTCGTATGAACAAAATATTTAAAATAATAACATATAATAATTTTTATGATATCATTTTGTATAGACAACTTTAGATATTTATTAATATTTTTATTCAAATATTAAGTATTTTATGGTATTAAGATATTTTTCAACATTATTAAGACTTTTTTAGGTATTTTTTACAATTTTTTTATTGTCGGCTACTGGATAAAACAATTAGAAAAACTAAATACAGTTTCTTTGCGCGAAAAATTATAAAAAAAATGTTCAGTTTCTTTTATGCAACACAAAATTTCTATGAAAACAAGCTAAACAGTTTAAATATTATACGAATATATCAATGCAATTAAGGAAATGATCATTTTTTTATTAAAATTTAGCAAATTTTGCAAGAAAATAACAAATTGGTGTAGATAAAAAAAATTGTAATTTCAGTTCATATTGCATAAGTTTTTCCATACAAGAAGAAGATATAAGAATGATAGAAAAATGAAAAAGATAAATGGTTTATATTATGAAAAAACAGTAATTAATTAAGCATTAGATTAGTCATGAGAAGTGATTTTACTAAAAACAAAAACTTAAAATACAATATTAACATAATACTGTCTATAAAAATAATAATAGAGAAAGGATTCAATTAATATGTTTATGTTTTTAAATTTAAGAAAAAAGGAGTGCGAATAATATCATTTTTGCTGCTATGAGTTGTTTGTTTCTGTTGAAATTGATATCAGTTCATATAGTAATCCAGTTGCACATGTGTTGAAAAGCAAAGAAAGGGATAGAATAAAAAGAAATTGCCTATATGTCAGGTTTATAAACACAAGTAAAGGCAAAACCTCTCTCCCAAAGAACATGAGAAATGAAACTGAGAACCTACAACAACACCCTCGTTAAAGTCATTTTGCATCTTTCATTTTCAAACCAGATTCAGGAACCTCACTGATTATTGTCAGTGTTTTAGGGGCCTCTGTGTGTGCCTGCAAAGGCTCCAATGAGTCCACAATATCTCGCATCAGAGGCCTTGCTTTTGGATTGCGGTTCAAGCAATGATATGCGAGCATTGCAGCTTTGTGAACTGCTTTAATTGGATAATCACCATCCAATCTTGGATCTATTATGTTCAGAAATTTCTTCTTTTCCTTAAGCAAAGGAACAGCCCATTCTGTGAGGTTCTGCTCTCTAGCAGGTCTTAACTTGTCTAAAGATTTTCTTCCCGTGAGAAGTTCAAGAAGAACAACCCCAAAACTGTAAACATCACTTCTAGGAGTCAGATGACCTGCACAACAACACATGATTATGTTGTCAATTTGTATTATACCAAGACTTTAATTTGAATACACTGATAGTATAATATGTGACTGATGAGTTTGTTGATTTTCATAACAATTATCTTAAAACTCTTAGTTGTTTATGACTAGTGAAAATAATAAGTGGGACATCCATAATTTTCTCTACATTGATCTTTGTTTATGACTATCAGATATCTAAAAAATGTGTTGTGTTAGAACTATCATATATCTAAAAAAAAGTCATTTGAATTAGACACTTCATTAACACATATGGTACGAGTATCATATGTATGTCGGTGTCTATCATACGTGTGTCAGTGTCCAATATAAGTGTCGCACGACACTTAAAAAGGAATGTCCGAGTTTCGTACATGAACACAGAATTCTAAGTTCAGAATATACTTTACCAGTCATTATGTATTCAGGTGCTGCATAACCATATGTTCCCATTACTCTAGTAGAAACATGTGATTTGTCTCCAACTGGTCCATCCTTAGCAAGGCCAAAATCAGAAAGTTTTGCATTGTAGTCCTGTTTTTGAAACAAAAAATCAAGATGGTCAATTGAAAGCTGGCTTATTTTGGAACCACTGGGGCCTTTACTGTGTAGAAGCTAAATGCTTTCTGCTTGAACACCTGAAATCTAACCAGAGATATCACAATTTTTTATCCTCTTTTTCATTTTCTGCTGAGATATTTAAATTTGCTGACCTGGTCCAATAAAATATTTGATGTCTTGAAATCACGATATATGACAGGTTTCTCTGCTTCATGAAGAAATGCAAGTCCCTTGGCAGCACCAAATGCAATCTTCATTCTTATGGACCATGGCATGGGAAGCAAGATTTCTGGAACAGTTAAGTGAAGACACATTAGATATACAAACAAAAACACCATAATAAACATTAAAGTGTCTCCTTTTGTTGATTAAAGACACAAATAGTTTTGATTTTTTATTATCAGTAGTGGATTTCATGATTATAACGTTCGTGGTCAGGTCCTTGCAACATAAAATTTAGTTATCTTCCTCTCAAGAAAACAAAATTATAAATTGAAGTAGCTAATATTTTATTACATAATACTATGTGAAAATTACATGTAAAAGTTGTAAAAAAAAACAAATTCAAATATAACGGTATTTTAAATTGAGAAATAAAAAAAATACTTTTGAAAATAAATAAAAATTAAATTTGATTAATATTCATTACATCAATCTATTTAAATAAAAGGATTTGTCCAAATAGAAAAAATATATAGAAGTACTGAAAACTTTAATTATTTAAAAAAATCTAAAATCATATTACATAATAATATATTTTTTTCTCAAAAACACAAATTCTATTTATATAATCAAATTTATATGATTATATATTTTTGTCAGTTTACGTTTGTCAATTAGTTAATCAATTAATTTAAAGAATACTTCTAGTCCAATAAATTAAAATTCATTATCTAGAAGTTATTAATTTTGGTAAACAGATCCTTTAGTTTTGTTACTTTGAAGTTTAAAGTCATGTACTCAAATCCTAAAAATAGTTAGGGTTAAGATGTCTCCTATTTTTTTCAATTATTTATTGGTAAGATATTTTGTTTAATTTTAAATATAACCGTATTTTTTCAAATAATATCATTAAATAATGCGTTAAAATTTGTGTATTTAAGCTAGTTATTTTTTATATTTATAGGGAAAATACAAATTTCTGGATGTCTGATTTTTATCATACTGTTTTATTTTATTAAGAGTTTACTTGTTCTAATAATTTTTATTATTTACATATTAATTTTTAATTTAATATAGATTTTTTATACATATTTATTTATTTTTATGTTGTTTTGTTTAAATTTGAGATATTATTTAACAAATTTAAATTTCAAGAGTCAAGCTAATTCTTTTAGTGATTAAACCAGTTATGCTCATCCTTGGAATTTAAAGTTTGTGGATTGAAGTTAAATAGCTTGATGATCCATGTAACTTGTGTTTCAATGTAATAATATTAGCTAACCATTTCTTTAAAAATGTATTAAAAGAATATAATTTGTAATTATTGGACACGATTTAGTCTATAAATACTTAAATTATTATTTGATATATGCAAAGTTCTAATTTGGGAGCATTATACACCAAAATTATTTTCAAAAAATATATATATTTATATACGTATCAACTAATAATTTAATTATTCAACAGATATTGTGATAAACGGTGCATGATTAAGAAGTTTTTTTGGCTCAAAAGTAGCTTAAAACTAATATAGTTTGTCACATGTCTAGGGGACTTGTCTTCTCAAAAGATGTAGATATTATGCAAATATAAGTGATTCTACCCCACGAGAAAACCCTTGTTAAGGGCAACCTCGGTAACCCTTTGACCCCAAAGAAATAGTAACTCAAACATGAATTAATCTACGTATAAAATGGTTCTGAAAAAGTTGTAAAAGCAGAAAAGTTTGCAGCTTGCTTTAAACTGTGAGTGGTCTTCTGAGAACATGAATACTTCTTGGTTCATTGTATTGGACAATGGTGTAGGACCTACCAAAATTTTACACTAAGAAATCTCTTAGATCCTCACTGAGGTAACTTATATTTTCTATCTCAATGATTGAATGGCAAATAATGTTGAGGTTCAATTAGTCATAGTCTTCTTTTACATTGACTCCAATATGGTCACTAAAGGTTGCATAGCGTGTAACTAAAAACAACACTTTATTTCCTTATGTTTGTCTCAAACTTATGTCTTTATCAAATCCATCTAAAGCACATGTCTTAGTGAAGTAACAAAGAACCAACGTCCTAGGCACAAAACTTCCATCACTAGGTGTTTTTCCACGAAGCTACCAAATGGAACCAAAATCACTTCATCTTAAAATTCCTCACTTTAAGTGTCAACATTGTCGGAGAAAACATAAAAGGGAAAGCAAGTAAAAAGTAATGATAGATGCTTCTACAGAACCAAAGTAACATTTTTCTGTTAAACAAATAACATTTGTTGCAGCAATGTCACAATCTTTTATTTGGATAAAGGTCAAGAAATTTCAATATTCATAACAGGTGGCATGATATACTTACTTGAGAACAAGTTGTGCTCCACACTACCCCGGGACATGTACTCATATATCAGTACCCTATGCTCATCCTCACAGCAGTATCCGACTAATTTGACTAGATTTGGATGTGAAAGCTGCCCCAAAAATATGACTTCTGCCTAGAAAACCAAAACCTTAATTTTATCAACCTTACAACATGTTTGTTTTGTTACATTAGTAGTAGAATAAACATAGCATGTGAAGCATCATGATTTTGCAGCTAGATAACTTCATACAAAAGAATGTACAGAAAGACAAAGAGTATATACCAGCCATTCTCTGTGCCCTTGATGACTATTGTCACCATCATGAACCTTAACAGCAACAGCAAGGGTAGGAAGACCCTGCCTTAACTCCTCAGAAATGAACCCTTTGTATACACTGCCAAATCCTCCTCCCCCCAACACACGATCTGGCCTAAAATTTGCAGTGATTATCTTCAACTCATCATAGGTGAATACAATCAATGGATTTGCAGCTGAGTCACGGCGTAGGTCTTCTACTTCCTCAGGGTTTGAGGGTAACTTACTATCATGATCATTCCTTTGCTTGGTTACCTGGTTTTGGTCTTTTCGTGAATCAATAAGAGAAATGAGAACAAATGATGATATGCACATTTAAACTATGAAAACACTTATTCATATTTACGTTCATCCTTTTTCTTAACAGATGTTACATTAAGCATTCAATACAAATACAATGGTATCATATACAGATCACTGTTATTTTGTTCACTATCTAAATAAAAAATCTAAACACTGCTTCAGGACTGTGCTCAATATCATGCAAAAAGATTAAGAAATCTACATAAACATCTTTTCTCTTATTGGATGAAGAGAAGAAAATTAGTATACCGTTTCAAAAGCAAAGGATGGTGGAAATGCATAATAATTGTGAAGATTTCTTAGAAATTTTAGTTAAGATGATATTGAACGTAGTAGAGTTAAGAGTTTTCACTAACCACGTGAGAATTACATGTCGACCCACTTTTGAAGCAGACACATAAAGAAAAGGTGGTTAGGGTCATGTTAACAGATTCTACAATAGAAGTAACTTTAGAAAAGTTAAAAACATTTAAAGACAACATGTAACTCATATATGCAGATTTTTGTTATTTTTTGTTTTGTTCTCTTTGTCTTCCAATGATTTGCATAATATCAACTTGCCTACAAGGATGAGATATATGAAGCTAACATCAGATTCAAAGCTTCACTAGATTCAAATGATTTAATAACCGCAACATACAAAAAATTTCAATGAAAAAGAACCTGATGAAAGGGTGATCAAGAAATCCAGGAGGAAAAATTGAAAGGCTCCAAAATATGAAATCCTTGAGAACACCACCCATCAAAGACAAAATATTGTAAAACAAAGCAAGGAAAATAAGAGATGAATAAACAACTTTCAAAAGAGAACGAAATCCAGAAGGAGGAAAACAAGTTTTACCATCCACCAAAAAAGCGATTTTTCTCAAGAACTCAAAGAAAACATACACTGAAAACACTAGCCTATTCCAGGAAATGATAAACAATAAAAATAAACACCAAAATCATAGAAAATATCCAAAACAGAGAAAGGCAAGGCTATTTTGTTCGTAAACCAACCTGACTTTACATTGGATGAGACTCTATAATCTGATGACTCCCATCTGCACCAGCAATTTCCCATTTTACCAAAATCCAAACACACCCTTTGCAGCACTACCACCTCCTTTACCAACCCCCCATCACAAAAACCAAACTTTTTTACTTCTTTTTCTTTCTTGTGTATCTCACTCCTCAAGAAACAAGGCTTAGATTCAGGAGGAAGTGGAGACAGAAATCAGAAAAGCAAACAAGTACAGAGGAGAAAAACAACATGGCATCTACTACCTAGTGGTTAAGTGTTGTGATCAAATGTGAAAGGGGACATGTTTTTGGTGACAGAAAGGTAAGAGTGGAGGATAATTCAGAGATGGCAATGATGTTGATGAGTTGGGTGTTGGCTTGGCTATGGGGGAAGATGGAAGGGCCCACATCGACTGGGGTGTAGTGATTCAAAGTGTGGCTTGGTGCACTTTGATGCTAGTGCGCAATACAAGGTGCATGTTTTTGATAATGCATACCCACCAATCTTTTTCCATCACTCTCACTCACCCTTAAGCCTTATTTTTCTTCATTCTTCTCTTTCTCTTTGTCTTTCTCCTCACTTCTCTCCAATTACTCCTTCTTCTCTTCCACACACAAACTTGCAACCACCACACCTAACCACCCTTTTTTCATTCTCAACCTTTTGCTTCCCTTCATAAAATATATTTCTTTCTTCTTTTGTGCCAAGCCAATCAAAAGGGCCATGACTCACAAAGTCATTTTCTTGGTTAGAAAATAGCATTAGAGTATCTATTAGTATCATCACTTTCATTAAATCCTTAAAAGAAAAAACATATGTCTACTAATTATTGTGTTGATATTGTATTTTTTTTCCTTAATTGTTATTAAATTGTTTCTCTTACAAGATGCACTTTTATGGTTTATCCTAATGTAGCCAATGACATTTAATAATTAAATGTAGGACAAACATAGGAATACTAAATATTACGATGATATTACATTTTTTGCCTTAATTGTTTATTAAAATGCTTCTCTTAAAATATACACTAATGGTTTATCATTAGTACCTAATGACATTTAATAATATACATACATATACATAGGCAACCAATCGTGCTCTTGCTGCAATTGATGGTGTTATTGAAATGACAAAAGTTAAATACATGCACTATATAATCAGTCCAAAAACCATGTACTATATAAAATTAATTTGTATACTGATGTTTCAACTTGTGTCAGGACGGTGATATATATACTTTTATGTATAAAATAAAAATATTATCTTTCAAAATAAATGTAACTATAATAATATTTTAAAATTAATAGGATGAATCACAATTCTAAAAAAACTAGGACATACAATTGCAGTGGTCTTAACAAAAAAATTTTCAAATATAAATTTTAAAGCTAATTAATGTCTATGTAAAGTAGTTCTGGATCACCATATATGAAAGAAAAATTTACATCACTTTTTTTTCAAGTACCTCTTCTTCCAAATTTTATTCTAATTTTGTAGCACTAATATAATACTTTATTTTCCTTCCATAGCGTATCTTACAAATTTTATTCTAATTTGTAGCACATTAATGATTATATGAAAAATCGATTTATAATCCCAAGCTTTTTTATTTCTGTTCCACCAAAACACATCTATTTCTCTATTATTAACTCTCTTTTTACCCAAACAAGTCGCTAGTTGATCGTACAGACGTAAAGACCGGAAAACCAAAAAGCGCGTTACGAATGTGAACATGCAAAGGTTACATTCACTAACTTAATTCCTTATGGATCAAATTATTTTTATTTGTTTCTCAAATCAAAAAACTCAATTGACCCCAAATAACTTTTTAAAGCTATAAAAGGGCATTTTCAGCACCCCTCAATCAAACTGTGGCCATGGCATCCCCATTTACCAACTTTTGCCTAACAATTATCTTCAAAGTAATTGCCACTTTATTAGCCAATTAAAAAATCATCATAAAAAAATTGTTTTTCAGTTTATTAAACCTATCACTGTTAATAAAAATGTTACTTTTTATTAATTTTTTCAGAAAAAATACAAAAAAAACATCATTTCTGCCTCACTTTCTATTTCCTTTGATGTTAGGATTATAATAAAAAAAACGATGATCTTATGTCCTGTGAAATTTGGTGTTGAAGAAATTTTGAATATATTGATAAAACACAATTTTTTTTTTTTTTTGGTTCATTAGGAACTTAGCCAAAAAGCTAATATGAATGTATTTTATACAAAAATTGACGTAAATCCAAATTTGTGTTTGGAAAGAATTAGAGACCTATTTAACGTTGTTTTTAAAGAATCTTGTTTATAAACATATTTTGTTATAATTAAAATTTATTTGAATTGTTGAACTATTTGCATAAATTCTATGTTGGGTTATAAACTAACGGTAGTAGTTTTTTTAAGTATTACGTTTTATTTTCTCTTGTTTAATATGTTTATTAAATTAAAATTAAATATCTTTAGATACATGAATTATATATAATGAACAAATTAAATTATGATTTAAGAATATTTTTAGTTTTTAACACTTTTATAAAAAATATTAAAATTTAGTTGAGAGAATGATATAAAAGAAGAAAGATCAATGGAAGGACCGATATGAAAATTAAGTAGAGATACATAGATAAATTTATTAAAGTTTGAGAAATGAGAAGAAAATTTTAGATAAATAGAGCTTAAATGCTTATGTAATGGAAACCGAATAAAAAAATATAGATACATTTTAATTAAAAGAATGGGTGGAATAAAACATTCATATTTATTCTAATTTATTATATAATATATGTATTATATATTTTAAGTGAGGTTTTTGATAACTCTTATTTAGCCTAAATCAAAATTATCCTCGTATTATAAAAAAAATATTTATAACTTTTCTCTCCATCATATTCAAGATCAGAATTAAATATTAACAATTTATTATTTAGTAAAAACGTTGATAATAATCGTGGTTATAAAGAGTATTTAATTTTTATTATGTTTTATTTTTTCAATAAAGTTATTTGACACTCTTTAATTAGAGAGAAAGTTATTTAATACTCTTTAATTAGGGAGTGAGCCACTTGTAGACCACACAATAATGGGCTCGTGTCATTGAATTATGACTTTTGAGAGGGTTATTTTTCGAATCCCAATTATATTTTTAGGTCCAAAATACACCTCTGGCCCATATGGGACACGAACCCCAATCATATTTTTAGGCCCAAAATACACCTCTGGCCCATATGGGACACGAGCCTCCAACCTTGAGACGCATAGGATACATAGTAGCTCTCATCCTTTCGAATATCGAATGACTTCCTTCTTGTCTCGATACATAAGATACATAATAGCTCTCATCCCTTCGAATATCGAATGACTTCCTTCTCGTCTCGATACATCCTCTATAGGGTGATGTTGAGAGGACGTCGCTCTTCTGCTCTCTTTCACTTATTATTTCTTTTGCTTCTATGTGCGTGGTTGCTCGTTGGCGCACTTCTTGCTCATTGGCGCACTTCAATCATAGTCTATACTTCTATATGTCTGGTTGCTTGTTGGCACACTTCTTGCTCGTTGGCGCACTTCAACCATAGTCTCGACTTTTTCTCGGAGGACGGACTCACTGAAAGGATTTGCTCGAAGTCCCTTCACAAAAGCATCAATAAACATGTCCTCATTTGAGAAGTTTATTTTGACCATGTGTCACAAAATCGGTTGAGATAGCCCCAAAACGGTTCTCCCTCCTGTTGACTTATATCGTATAAGTCATTTAGCTTTGGGAGCTTCACATGGTTGGCTAGGAATAATTGGGAGAAAGTTTGAAATGAGTTTATAGTACCATAAGAGATTTCACTAAACCATTGTAAAACAGCTTTTGTGAAAACACCCACAAACATTTTGCATCAGACTGACGTTAGAGCCCCTGAGAAAAGCATTTGGGCTCTAAAAGCTTTAAAATGTGCTTCGGGATCTCCTGATTCCGAATAATGGGTCATCTTCGGGACCATGAAATATGGAGGTACCTATTTCGTCATGATTGCCTATGTAAAGGGTTGTGGGTCAGCACTAACTGGGGATATTCGTAAGGGTCCCAAGATAGGGTTTGTATTTTGCCCTCTCAAGGCTTGTTGTAGTTTCTTGTTTGCCTTCTACAACTCTTCATAGGCCTTTAAAGCCTCTTCCATCTTATGAGGTGCCTTGTCTACCTCTTCTCTCAATTATTTTTGTTCAATATGGGCCTTCTTCCTTTGTCTCTTAGCCTCTTTACTCTATCTCTCCCTGTCAGCTCTCAGATCTTTCAAGAGTTGCTTTATGAGTTATTCGTTACAGCTTATAATAGGGAGAATTTGCTGGAAAGTTGAGAATTCTCATTTCCTTCATTGGGTTGGGTTGTCTATTGTTTTTAATTTTTTTGGATAGTGTGTTGGTTAGTGTTTCAAGAAAATACTATGGGAATAGGAATGATTTACCTACTTTATGATGAGCATCAATTTATCAATTTATTTTGGCCACTGAGATTTTTGATAACCCTTTAGTTAGCTAAAGTAGAAGTTTTGGCTCCATTTGTCAATCAATTAATTACTACTTTGATTTTAATTTTTATGTTGAAATCTTGTTAATTTATGTCTTAGTTATTTATTATTTATTTTCTAGTAAGTCTGATCTTTGTGTGCTCGTCGGCAGGTTATTAAAAGTTGGAATTGAATTTAAAAGTATATGAAACAATTAAAATCAGTCAAGACAAAGAAAAAATTATTAAGAAAAAGTTATTAGTATAAAATGAATAAATAGATAAACGTTTTCCACATTTGTCTTTATTTCTTTGAATTGTGGCTAACCTTCTGTGGACCTATGAAATTATATGTAATTTTGTTGAGTTGGGAAGTATAGTCTTTTTCACTCACCTTCTCCACATTTTGCATTTCCATGATTTTGTATTCATAATAAAGTGTAAATTTAATTTTGAAAACGGTGTAACTCATCAGATTAATTTTTACTCATTTTTTTATACTTTTCAACTTGCCTTTTACTTCTAATTTATATCTTTTATGTAGTGTTATTTTTTTTTCCTTTCTAAGCCAAACATAGCATTACATATTCTAAAACTGAAAAGATTCTATCATGTGAGGAAACAAAAAGTGGAAAATACTGTGTAACGATGTTCTCAATTTATTCTATCAGTCCTAATATATTATACATTAATAAACTTTTTTAAAAGGTTAGTGTCTCATTCAATAGAAATGTCATAATCAAGCACACGTACAAAATATATATAAAGAAAAAAGAAAAAAAAAAACTTGTACAAAGTCAATGCACCATAGGACACTACATCACCAAATAGCTCCTATTAAGTAATGCAAGACATATTACTAATTACACAAAGCCAACAAGGTAACATGTTTGTTTGGATCAACCTTTGTAAAATTGATTTAAAAAAAATTAAAACAAAATCATTTATGTTGGTTTTATATTTCAAATAGTTTAGTATAAAGAGCCCTTTTTTTCACTTCACGTGTAGTAACCATGGAAGGTTTCTTTTACGCACATCATGACCTAACAAAGCTTTCAAGCCAATCCTTACTCAAATGAGCTTTTATTTAATGATCTTGCTCACATTTTTTATCCTTAATCAAAGGTGGTGATATTTCATTAACAAAAGATCTACTACATAAAAAATATGAAAATACTTTTCCTTCTTTTAAAAGAATAAAAATATCTTCCCTCCATTTCTAATTTTAAATAATTAAATTAATATTATTTTAACAAAAGTGATTTTATTATTTAAATTAGTTTTTTCTATATTTAACAAATTTTGACTATATTACCATTGTTTAAATACTTATATTGTATTTGTTTTTAATGATTTCCTGTTCATGTTGAGAATATACACATTCCTCCGTCAAGCCAAAAGAATAATTGAGAAAACCATGTCACATACATTATAATAACAAAAGTATTCTTACTTTTGTTGTACAATTTCTTAGACATAAAGATAAGAAAATAATTTAACCAATGATATTACGACTCGTGAAGATCATATGTGTTAAAAAATGTGAAAGTCAAATAAAAAATAATCATTATGCACGATAAATAATAGATTTTACATTTCATACATGATTGATTGTGATAATGGATTATATCATGTTATAACATAATCAATTATGATTATAAAATATAACATAATATACTGATAATAAACAATAATATTAAAAATAATAACAACAAAAAATAATTTATAAAATAATCATAAATAATAATTATAATAATAAAATTATAAAATAATAATAATAATAAAATTTTTAAAACAATAATTAAAATATATTTTAAAAATAATAATCTAAAATAAATTTATTAAATAATAATGTCAATGATTAATATTTTTTACAAATAGTTTATTATATTTTATTTTAAATTAATTTTATATATAAGGATAGAATTGTAATCTTACAATTTTATCAATCAATCACATCCCATCACAAAAATCAACACACTCTTAATGCAACACCACCTCATTTTTCATTTCTCTCACCTCAAATCCATCATTTCTTTTTACTCAAATAGACTCTTAATGTAATATTTGTGAATAAGATCAGGCATCATGTTTAATACATATTTCTTATGTTTAAAATATATTTGTTCAGTTACTAATATTCATAAATATTTTTATTATAAATCTTAACTACAAAAATTTAAAAATTTATTGTTTAAAATATAAACTAAAAAAACTTAAAGTATAATTCAAATAAAATTGAATCACAAAATATTATTTATATTTTAATTATAGGGGTTTTTTATTATTTTTTAGACTAGCCTGAATATAAATTGTCTTCATGAGAACCATCTTGTTTTATAATATCATCATCATTCCAAACAATCACCTTCCAACATTAAATTTTAACTGACTGAATATTAGAATGTTAGTCATTTAATTTTACCTAAGTTGTTGTTGTTGGTAATATTTGATATATACGCTAATTATGGTTATCATTGGTGTAGTGGGTTACTGTGCCCCCTGTTTTTGTGTAATAGGGCTTGAATTAAGGTCATTAGGCTTATGTCGCCCCATTTAGGCTATATAAGCACAACCTCTATTTACACTCTCTTTTACTAAGGACACTCCTGGCCTACAAAAGGACACAAGCTCCATAGCCTTAAGCCGAATAGGCGAAAAGGCTTTACAATGCTCTTGTTATATTCGGCGTACCAGTGACACTATATGAGCCTCCTTACAGGTGACATATTCAATTAACCACATTCAAGTACTGGATATCAACTAATGGTTGTTTTAACGAATACATGCACAACTGGACATTCAAATGTTAGTTATCAAGAATATTTTTATGTATGATTAATTACAATACTAACAGATATATACTTGGGTTTGATTTTAATGATCTTAACAATTTATTATTATTGTTTAACTGGTGAAGTTATTAGATCCACATTTCTTGTGAAATAGGGTTAACCCTTAAATAAAGGGCTAGTAGGTCCATACTACTTGACCCATCTTTGGATAAAATAATCATACTTCACACCTTTCTTTTCACTAAACACATCCCATGCCCAAGAGAGGACACAAGTCTCTAGCCTTGAGTCGAATAGGCAAAAAAGTTTTTTTACACACTAAACACATAAAAATTACAGTTTCCTTTCAATTTGAGAATCGTTCAATTGTCACATCTTTGCATAATCTCGACATAGTAATATTTTATCCAATGCGTAGTCAGGAATTTAATCTTCATCATGCGCATAGCTAGGAATCTCCACTCAACGCAATTTTCATTTGACACATTTTCATCCAGCTAGTAGATCCAACGCATAGTCGTGAATTCCATTCAATGTGTAGTCGATAATGATAATGTTTAGCTCTTTCAAGTGTTGTGGTGTTATGATGCTTGTACATTAATTTTGAATGAGCTAATGTTGATGGTTTAACACGAGTACCTAGAATAGGTGGCAAGGATAATGAATGTATTGGAATTTTGATATTGTTTACCTGTTATGACAATTTTAATTTAACAAGCATGAACAACAGAGATGAAGGACACAAGTAGACATTGTGCGCTTGTAGTTTGTGATTTGAAATATTTGAATTTTTAGAGCTTAAGGTTTTTTATTTCTTATTATTTATACTTTGTGGAGGTTAGAAAAGTTTCATGGTGGGTGCCAATTTATTTTAGCCACATATTTTTTTATCGCTCTTTAAACTAATTCAAATAAAAATTATTATATAAGAATCATCTTATTTCATAATATCATTATCATTCCAAACAACCACCTTTCAATACTGAATATTAAATGATTATAACTTAAAGGATGAGTATCAAAATGAATATTAGAATGTTACTTATTTACTTTTACTGTAAATTATTATTCATAATATTTGATATATATATATGGTTGGTTTTGATAATAATAACTAATTATAGTTTTTGTAGTGAACTACTATACCCCTACTTTTGTACAATAAGACTTCAATAGAAAAAAAAGGTAATTAGACTAATGTACTCATTACCCATTTAAGTCCGACACATAACCTCTATTTACACTTTTTTTTATAAATTAGAGGACAACTTCAAGTAAAACATTAAGAGAAATTAAATAAGTTCCTCCAATAAATTTAAATAAAATTAATGTATTTTAAAAACTTTAATTACACAAGGTTAAATAAAAATATATATAAAATGAAATATGGAGAAATATTATATTTTTTAATTTAAATTTGAAAACAATTTTAAAACTGTTTTTTACCACCTAACATCTTTAGGAGATGATAAAAAATATTACTTAAGGTAAGAGTAAACAAATGAAGAAAATCCATTTACGATTATCCTAAAAAAAATTGCTATTTTGGTAAATATTAAAATCGTAACTCAAAGTTAGATTACAAGATCCAAAACAAAAATAAAGAATAAAATAAACACACAACCGTTTATAGTGATACACCTTGACTAGTTAAATATTATTCAATAACAATTAGGTTTGACTGGACAACAAAATCACATGAGTATTTTTAGGGCTACTCTGACAACATGAATATTCTATGCAATAAATTCTCGGAGATCTATCACTAATATTTTTTTATGAACTTCTTGCAATCACAATGTTAAATTGTTTTACCAAGCAAGTTACTCTCATCTTACACACATCAACAAGTATTTTACTAAAATATATTATATAGCTAACTATATATAATTAGATATATTAATAAAAATTGAAAATGTAAATAATAATTGCTGTGTTTTTAGAGGGTTTACACACTCACACACATATATATATATATATTAAATTCTATCATTAACTCTCTACGGGAGATGCTACAAGTGTGTTATTTACACCTTCTAAGTAGAGATGAGTATTTTGGTAAAAGTTTAAGGATTACTCTTGTAATTCTTAATTTATATGGGAGTGATTTTGAATTTTTGATAAATTTTTAATGAGATTTTTATATTTATTTCAGAGAAGTTGAAGATTAAACACATTTTACTTGTAAATTTTATAGGCGTTTCCAAGTTTAATTTAACAACCTTTCTTATTTTTTGTTAATTGTACCTTCTTTAATAAAATATATAAGTTATTGATAAGTAAATGAATATTAAAAATTATTAATGTATTTTTTGTGGGTGGTAAACTACTTATTTAAGTGATTCTAATTCTAATTAATATTAATGAGATCTTTGATACTTAAAGGATTTAAGTAATAAAAAAATTATCTAACAAATTTAAATATATATATATATATATATATATATATATATATATATATATATATATTCGTTATTAAGATTTATATGAAAGTGTATACAAATTTCATGTATATAAACAGAAAATAAAATTTTAGACAAATTTGTGGTAATATTAGTTAACATTGATATTAAATTTTACAATTAAACAAAAATAATTTTAGAAATTAAAAAATTTAAACAATGTGTTTAGAGTCTAAAGGAGTCAGTGTTTACTAACATCCAGTAACATTTTACCCAAAAATACAGATAATAAGGTCCCATGGTCTAGTGGTTAGGACATTGGACTCTGAATCCAGTAACCCGAGTTCAAATCTCGGTGGGACCTTATTTTTGATGAACTTGTAGTTCAGTTTTTATTTTTTATTTTTTATTTTATTTTACAAGTTTAAATTATATTTGCTCAAAAATAAATTGTTGATTTTATATATAATTCTATATTCGTATAAAATAAAGAATTCGCACAAACTATATTTTTCATATAATTAATACAATTATTTTTTTTAGGAGAAAAATGTTTTTAATATCTTTTAATGTTTTCTAAAATTTGGATGATACAATTTGGACATATTAGAAGACTCTTACATTAAGTGTTTTTTTATATTAACAAATAGAATTAATTTTGAAGTACTAATGATTGATTATGATATTTTCTTGTTATAAACAAGATACAATACTTTGTTCATTATATTAAGGGGAAAAAAACTTTATGTGCTATATAATCTTTTATGCTTAAGAATAATAAATTGTTTATCTTTCATATGAACACACGTAATGTTAGACAAAGTATTAAAGAAATGTGACGTGTCTACATATTTATTGGTATATACGAATTTTATTCAACCTTTTATAAATGATGTTTGAGTCTTTGTGTTTAACTAGAGGGTTTGTGCGAGTTTATATAACCAAATTGGATATTCTCACACCACATAGCACAATCATTTTAATACAATATTGATATTGCTTATATGTATAAAGTTTATGTATATTTTAAAAAATATATTGAGTGGTTATCGCAAATATCAAAATGTTATTTTAATATAATAATCACAGTCATTATTAAAATATTTTTATCCTAAATTTTATTTGAAGATTTGTTAATCACATTAAAAATTGATAGACATATTCATTTGGACATAAACCACTCTATGTCTTCTTCGTATAAGTCACCGTGCTTAACAAGAAAAAACTATTATGATATATTTATATGATTAATTATGTTTTAAATTTATACAATTTAACTCAATTTTAATTTGTTTTCAGTTCAACTTTTATATTATTTATAAAGTTTAAATACACTCAAGAGAAAAAAAAAACAACATTTGAGCTTTAAAATTTACTTTAGGTTTGAACTTTATCTTAAAGAGATAAAATCAAACTAGTTTTGTTTTAGGTTTAAAGCTGATTTTTACAATCAAATTCAACCTTTAGTAGTGTTGACACAAACTTGGTATTACGTTTAAATTTGACATCAAGTGTAGCACTAATGAATTATAACAAAACCATTTAGTATATATATTTCTCCAGCCCATATTATTAAGTTTCAAAATATTTTAAAACATATTTTAAGTTTTAACACACACACACACCTACAATAAATAATATATATATAACGTGTGTGTAAAAATATATTTAGAAATATAAATGTAGAAAGAAGTTACAGAACTCAAAAATAAAATAAAAAATTACATGCATGATCAAAAGAGGGAAAAGAAAAAGGTTTTAGAATAAATAGCTCTCTTTATGTATAGTGATTCCAAAAAGCTTGAGTCATATTCAACTAAAATTGTAATGTAATGTTATGGTAAAATTAATAAATTATACTTATTTTCTTAATTGTTTTGCATATATTAAGAATTATAATTTAGCATTCATACTTACATGTGGATTGGTTTCATATTTAACTTTTTTATTAAATTTATATTTTTTAATTTAAAATTAATACATAACTATAATAGATTAAATATATTTTGGGTAATTTCTAATATATTATAACTATTTTAATCAGTTGCTATTAAAAATATAATAAATAACTAAATATCGTATACATAATATCCCAGTAATCAAATAATTCGAATAACATCTAATAATTTTTATCATAACTTTATATGTACAGTGATAATAAATTCATACACACGAAAAATTAACATAAACAAATGAAATATGCGTACAGTTACTCAAAAGAACAGAATGCTATAAACGTTTAAACTCTTAATTTTAATTATACAAATCATTCAATTTAATATATTATCTGCTTAAATAAATGCTAAATATAAATACAACTTGCTGTATTGAATAAGTAACTCAAACGCGCACAGACACACCCAATGAAATAATTGTTATTAATTAACTCTAATTAATTTGGAAGTTGCAGTTAATTAACTCTGATTAAGTGTTATTAATTAACTCTAATTAATCTGGAAGTTAAAGTTAAAGTTAATCTTTATAATTTTGATGAGATAAATTGTATCTTTTATCTTTATTATTCATAAATATTTTGTCTTTTTTTTTTCTTGGTGACGTTTGTTGTTTTATAAATCCAAGTCTTATCACCTTTTACGAAAACATATTTGAAATATATGAAAGTAGATTATATGTTTTAGTAAAATTGACTCTTCTGAAAATTTGATTTTTCTATAAATGATGAATCAACATTCTGGCTTGTTCTTTAAGTATCTTAACGTGATACAATTCTTTAATTTTCTTATTTTTTCTATTTTACCTCTTGTTTATTGTTTTCTTCTTAATGGTTGAAACATCCATGACTGGATTCATGGTTTTTCTTATTTTCTCGGATTGAAACATTAAAAGTTAATAATATTTGAGACCTAAACGATTTAACGATTTTATATTATTATTAGACCATTCATTAAAATGTTTTGATGGAAAAAAAATATTGAACGTGACTCGAACATTTTATTTATTATGAACTTTTTAATGTATATTTTATATAAGTTGTAACTCGTATGATATTTTAAGGATTATTAACATGTATTAGATTATATGTAATATTTCGTGTAAAAGTGCTAAGCATAATCAACCCTGATCATAGTTTTTTTATAGAATTAAAACAAATATAATTATTAAGTTTGTGCATTCAAACATAATCTACACATATTTTGCAATGTTTATATTGAGTTAGGAAGGGAAATAATAGAAATATAAAGCAATTAAATTGATTCAATCATATTATGCTTTATTGCATGTAGTCAAATTGTTTCTATGATTAGCCTTGGAACTTTTATGGAAATGCAACCTTCTTATTTGATTTTAAGACATTGACCAATATTTCAACATCAAATAATTACTTAAAACCCATATAAAAATAGTGAAAACCATGAAGACTATATAAGAAGACTAAGTCTCGAGAGAAAAAGGCACCCACAAAAAACTTACTCATGAGAAATACAAACTTAGATGGTTTACGTAAATATTAGAAGTCTTTTGTGGGGAAGCTAAAGACATCTGTATTATTTACTTAGTGAAGTTATTCAATAAGATTAAATTATTTTCTTTTTAAGAGTCTTTTTGTTACATTTTCTTAATATTTTAATTTCAAGAAGAGAATGTGACAGGCTAATTAGTATTTATCTGTAATTTAATTTCATGATTAATTTATGTATTTATATGTAATCAATGTTCAATTAGTTTATCTTTTTAAAAAGTTATTTTAAGGGATAATTTTTGTAGTTCGTGAGTTTAAATGAACTAATTGTATGTAGATTTTAAGAGACAAATTATGTCTAACTCAATCATACAAAATCAACTTAATAAGATAAATATTGTCTTCACTTGTAAATTGACATTATCTTTAGTTGATGTGAAATCTCTAACATTATGACTTAAGAATAATATTTGTCTGATAAAAAACAACAAAAAAACATTTACTAAAAGGCTACAAAATTTTAAGACAAAAAAAAAGATGGTGCCTTAACTAATAACATTTTACATTAACGAAACAATATACTCATATATAATATCACTTTTCTTCCTTAATTTTAACAAGACAAATACAATTTGGTGCCTTAACTAATAACATTTTACATTAACGAAACAATATACTCATATATAATATCACATTTCTTCCTTAATTTTAACAATGATTGATATTGTTTATGTTATGCATGTTGTGTATCTAAGTGTGAGTCTAAGTCTCACATTGAGTAGAAATGAGAAAATTGAGCTTCATATAAGAAATAAGACCCACAAACCTAATGTCTTGAGGTTTTGGGTTGAAGGTGGCGTCATTCTCTTATGTGGGTTAGGCTTGGTTCTCATTCTTATTTTATATTTCCAGTGTCTTCACCATTTATTTTCCCAACAAGTGGTATTAAAGTCTATGGTTTATGACAGTGACCGGCTCAGACGAGAGTACAATTTGATTCTTGTATCAAAAGTCTTCCTTATAGAGGTTTTAAGCAAGCGTGTTTCGTTTCAGTGTAAAAATGATTGTACGAGTGAGGATTCATTTCATTGTGTAAGCGACGGTACAAGTGAGGATCGTGTGTGGGTGAAGTAATCATGTTTGAAAATGCTTCCGTTTGAGGGAGAGTGTATCAATGTGGCAAAGGGACTCTTACTTGAAGGGATGATTATTAGGAATCCAAGTGTGAGTCTAAGTCCCACATTGAGTAGAAAGTTGAGCAACATATGAGAAAAAATACTCACAAACCTAATGCCTTAAGATTTTGGGTTGATTGCGGTGTCATTTCCTTGTATGGGTAATGCTCTTGTCTTGTTATTTTTTGTCTCATCGGTATTTCCCCTCGAATTTTCCCAACAAGTGGTATCAGAGCCGATGATTTGTCATAATTACCGGCTCATATGAGTACAATTTGATCCCTATATCGAAAGTCGACGGAGGTTTCAGACAAGCGTGTCTCATTTAAGTGTGTAAACAACGGTACAAGTAAGGGTCGTTTAAGAGTGATGTACTCTTGTTTGAAAATGCTTACACTTGAGAGAGAGTGTACCAATATGGAAGAGGGACTCTCACTCGGGGGAAAAAGTTGTCGGGTATCAAATGTGAGTCTAAGTCCCACATTAAGTATGAATAATAAAGTTGAACAACATACAAAAAAGAAATACTCACAAACTTAATGCCTTAAGATTTTGGGTTGAAGGTGGTGTCATTCCCATGTGTGGGTCGAGCTCGGTTCTCATTCTTGTTTGATTTTTCCAACATTGCCTGCCACAACAACCACACATTTTAGAAATATACATCACATTGATTTATTATTCAACAATTATAATATTTTTTTTACATCATATCATAAGAATAACAAATATAAAAAATGTGGTACAAGTATTTACAGAAAAGCATCACATTTGTTTTATAACCTTTACTTATTATTTTGTAAAATTAATATGTATTACAAGAAAAATCACATTTACCTACAACAAAAATTTGTATATAATGAACAAAATTCGTATGTAATTCAAAATTATTTATGAATTACATACGGATCAAAATTTGTATGTAATAAGGTTGTAGGTAATTTACGTATGGATATTACATACGGAAAAATCTGTATGTAAGTACAAAATGTTTTTTGAAATAAATTAATTATTATTATGGTTATTATTATATTTTTATTATTACAACATATTATTTACTATTATCAAAAATATTATTATATTTTTATTATTACTAATTTTATTATTAATAACAATTACATTATTACTAATCCCAAAGTGTTGAGAGAAGGATTCGAACCCAGGTCTTTCAATATACATACACAAGTCATAACCAGATTTTTATCTGTATGTAAATTTAGCATTACATACGGATTTAGACCCGTAGATAATAAATCCGTATGTAAAATTCATATGTAATAAATCCGTATATAAAATTCGCATGTAATAAATATGTATATAAAATTCGTATCTAATGCTAAATTTACATATGAATAAAAATCTGTATGTAAATTAATAATTTATTGTATATAAAACGTAATAATGTTACTCTAAGAATTTCCATATTTTTTATAAAAGGATACAAGTAATGCATTATTTTTGTTAAGTCGTAATTTCTTACCATGGTAGTGATTTAATAAGAGGGACATTGTATTTTTATTAAACCTTTGTTTTACCAACATTAAATCTATAAGAATGTTTATTCAAGAAAAAGTTGAGCAAAACTATTATAACAAAACATTATTTTCTAAAATGTTATTTTAAAAAGTGAGTTAGACATAAAAATGCATTTTCATAGTTTTATTTTTCAATGTAGTCAAATTTTGGCTATGCCTAATTATAATACACACACATACTTTTAATTTTGCTTTAATTTTACTTAAAAAATGAAGGCAAGGTTGTTTTGAAGTTATGCTAGTGTTTATTTTGAATGATGTCTTGGATTTAAAGATATATGATGAAAGGGATACACGAACAGTAACTTTATATTTTTTTTTTTCTATTAGGTATAGAATAGAGAGAAAAGTCACATAAAATTATATGCAATGATACTAGTGTCCTACTTTTACTATACAATTTCTCATTATGGTAATCCTAAAAATCAAATATAAGTGATTTTATAGTAATGTTAAAATGCTTGATATTAAAGATGTATTTTGAAGATAATCCATTATGAATTTGGTTAAACTAATCGATTATAAAAAAAGTTATAATTATGAATATTTAAAATTAGACTATAACGTAAATAAAACTAAAATTGTGAAAAGAAAAAAGTGTCACCATCAGAGCTTGATATCCATATCTCCAATTTTATGTTTTTATTTTTATTTATATTATAATAAAATAAATATAATTAATTATATAATATAACATAATAATAACAATGAACATTTAAAAAATAAAAATACTAATAACAAATTTATAAAAAATAAAATAATAATAAAAATAACAATAGTAAAATTAAAAATTATAATGTAAAAATAAATTTAGAAAATATAAATAACAATATTAACAAAAATAATTTAATTTTACTTTTATCTTTAAAATAATTAATAATTTTATAATTTCATCAGCTAAAAAATAATTCATCAATCACATTAATTAAATTAATTATATTTTTTTAATCTAAAAAAATAAATATCTTATATCAATTAAAAAAATTAAAATATCAATAACATGTATTATATCATTCATAAACTTTTTTTACAAATCTCAATTCAGATTTGATAATTTTTGTCTTAGTATAAACAACCAATATTTTTATTGATTTCCTTTCAAAATCCACTTTTAAATCTAAACAAAACATAAATGATGTGAAGGGATGGTACTAAAACTCATTAAACAATAAGGGATATCTACTTTATTTTCCAACACACGTTTCATTAATTTTGATAAAAAGTTAATCTAATATTTATTCTCTTTAGCTAATGCTTATCAAATAATATTTATAATTCACATAACTATTGTAATGAATACTTATAATTTTTGATTAAATCCAAACAGGTCACCATAGTAAGTTTCCTATCTAATATTTTTATAAATAAAATAACATTAGAAAGAATAAAAACAATCTTATCATCCTACCAGATAATATTAACTTAAACGACGATCCTATATCTTTTTTATCTTCCTCATTTTGACCAACAAATGTATAGAAAAAGTGATATCTTAATATCGAAGCTATCTATTATGCTTTATCTTTCAAGGCATGTAAATTCTTAATTATTTAATAGTAATATTTATTTTATTTTATATATTCTTAAATTTTAAACCCATTAAGGAAAAAAATGGCAGCATTCTTAAAACTAAAAAAAAAAGCATTCTATTAATTTGAAAGGCAGAATAGGGTTATTTAAGAATTATTAATTATTACTTGTTTTTTTTTTCTTTTGATAAACTCGAAATGAATTTGAAGGCGATGTGTGGTGGAGCACATGACAGAAGGAGGCAAAGAAAAAACCGAAGAAGGGTTACCACAAGTACAGCTGGACGAGGACATTTCTGTCATTTTCTAATTAGGGTTTCCATCTTTTGCCCAAACCCCGCATCTACAAGATTCACAAGGAGAATTTCTAAACTCACCTGTGGCGTCTATCGAGAGACCGTGACAGACCAATGATGACGGGAGAGTGAAAATAATTTAGAAAAGGAAAATCGAATGGGGGCACGCCACATGTTGAGATGGGCCAATGAGAGAGGGTGAATGAGATCACGAAGTGACCCGCGGGTGAGAGGGTAGAGTGCGAAAAGAGAGCGTGGTGGTGCTATTTGAATCACTGCTTTTGGAAGACCAAAACCCTCTCTCCCCAAAAACCCAAACCCTTGGCGGCTGCGAGACCCGTTGTGTGTTGTGTTGTGTTTCGTTCTCTCTCTCTTTTTTTCTCTTTCCCCCTCTTCTCTCTCTCTATCTCTTTCTCTCTCTGTTTCGCTCCCTTTAGGGTTTTCTCGACTCTTCGATTTTGGGGCTTAAACCCTCGATTTCGATTCGGATTTAGGGCTTCCGTTTTCGCTTCTGTGTCGCAAGGAGAACCAGATCTCGTGCTTGATTTGACATGGCTACCGTTGCTAATCCCGCGGATCGTATCCTTATTTTTCTGTGCAATTTTTATCTCGTGTTTGCTTTCTTGATCTGTTCTGTTGAATCGCTGATTGGATCTGTTGCCTATTCGTTTCTAAACCTAATTTTTTGGCTACTACAAGAGTGATCTTTTAGGGTTTGGTGTTCTGCTTGTTGATTTGTGAGGGTTGCGTGTTGGGGTTTTTGTGTGGTTGGTTTTTTTGGTAAAATCTGCGTGAGTTTTTTTTACGGTGTTGACTTTGTGGTTGAAATTGACTCGTTTGGGTTGTTGGGTATTGGGGGTTTGAGGTCTTTTGAAATCTTGTTGTTTGTGTGATGAGTTTTAGGTTTTGTCGTTGTTGAATACTTTGATTTTGTCGGAGGTTTTTGGTGTTCCTTCACTGATTTGCTACAGAAGCAACTGATTTGCTGCAGAAGCTATCGCTAGAAACTCAGCCTAAGGCCTTGGAGATGCCTGAACCCACCAAGAAGGTAAAATCTTGTGTATTTTTATGTTTGTTATATAAAATTCACGATTTGACTCACTGGAAACAATAGTATGATTTTTGACATGTTAAGTGGGATCTTTGTATCTGTTTTCTGTGTTCTTTTAGTGAATTGTGTGTTATTGAATTGATTTGTTCAATTGTGTAGGCCACTGGGAATCAGTATGGATCAGTTGATTCAGGAAATGCTGCTAATGGCCAGATCCCGTCATATGATCGGTCTGTCACCCCAGTGTTACAAGATTTCATTGATCCTACTATGTGTTACCTACCAAATGGCTATCCATCTACTGCATATTATTATGGAGGTAAGTTCACGGGTAAATACTGCAAACAAGTGACATGGATTCCTTGTTACTGAACTGTGTAAATCTCATGCAAGCTTAATTGTTTGGTACATTGCAGGTTATGATGGAACTGGTAACGAGTGGGATGATTATTCCAGATATGTGAATTCGGAAGGAGTTGAGATGACTTCGGTGAGAAATTTTACATTTCTGTTATCTACCATGTGCAGCCCTTTTGACCCAATTGCTAATGCTTTTATCTACTCTATTTTTTATTTTATTTTGTCAGGGAGTTTATGGGGATAATGGGTCTCTAGTTTATCACCATGGATATGGATATGCTCCCTATGGCCCCTATTCGCCAGCAGGGTCTCCAGTTCCAACCATGGGAAATGATGGTCAGTTGTACGGGCCTCAACACTATCAGTATCCTCCCTATTTTCAACCGTTAACACCAACAAGTGCGCCATTCACACCTACTCCTGCTGTCCTTCCTCAGGGTGAGGTTTCTACCTCTGTCGCCGCTGATCAAAAGACTCTCCCTGTTGAAGCAGCCAATGGAAATTCTAATGGTGTTGCAAACGGTGGCAGTGCTAAAGGTAATAATTCTGTTGCTCCTGTTAAACAGGCCAATCAGAATTCATCTTATAGTTCCAAAGCTTCAAATGAAAGGGTTGCTATGCCAGGTCGTGGTCCAACTTCAGGTTATCAAGATCCAAGATTTGGTTTTGATGGAGTACGCTCTCCAATCCCATGGCTAGATGCCCCACTATATTCAGATGGGCAGCCAAGGCCTGTGAGTAGCACAGCTATAACTCCTTCAATATCAGGTGGCAACAACAATGCTTCCAGGAACCAGACTTTTCGCCCTAACTCTCAATTTATGGTATGCACAATATTTTGAAGTTTTTATAAGTTTGTTATATGTGACTGTTTTCGAGCCTAATGATTCTTTTCCATAGTCCACCAGTTCAAGTTCAACTTAATGTGATAGATTGTTTTCTCCTTGATTGCTGTTATTGTTATTTATACCAAGTTATGTTTTGTCAGGGCTTGCACCATCCGAGACCAATGCCTGCCATGGGAGCCACCCATAACTTTATAAATAGGATGTATCCAAACAAGTTATATAGTCAATATGGGAGCACTGTCAGATCTGGAATGGGTTATGGAACACATGGGTATGATACTCGCACTAATGGAAGGGCTTGGTTGGCTGTCGAGAGTAAATACAAGACGAGGGGAAGAAGTGGTGGCTACTTTGGCTATGGCAATGAGAATGTAGATGGTTTGAATGAGCTGAACAGAGGACCTAGGGCTAAGGGTGGCAAGAACCAAAAGGCTTTTGCACCAACTGTTCTAGCAGTCAAAGGGCAGAATTTACCAGCAACTCTTGGTACAGATGAAGAGAAAGACAAGACTAGTACCGTTCCTGACCGAGATCAATATAATAAAGCTGATTTTCCAGAGGAGTATGCTGATGCCAAATTTTTTGTCATCAAGTCTTACAGCGAGGATGATATTCACAAGAGCATAAAATACAGCGTGTGGGCCAGTACACAAAATGGCAACAAGAAGCTTGATGCTGCATACCAGGAGGCACAGCAGAAACCGGGCGGCTGCCCTGTATTCCTGTTCTTCTCAGTAAGCATCTCTCTAAATGGTGTTGGTCTTGTGTATTTTCTTATATGGTAAATTTAATCTAATTTGTTGTGTGTTTATTATGCAGGTTAATACTAGTGGGCAATTTGTGGGGCTTGCTGAAATGGTTGGTCCTGTTGATTTTAACAAGAGTGTTGAGTATTGGCAGCAAGACAAGTGGAATGGTTGTTTTCCCCTCAAGTGGCACATTGTTAAGGATGTTCCTAATAATTTGTTGAGGCACATTACCTTGGACAACAATGAGAACAAACCTGTCACAAACAGTCGGGATACCCAAGAGGTAATTATGTCCTGCTCATTTAATTGTCGTTTCCTTGTAGTGATGTCTTTTACTTTAATCTGATCAACCAATTTTATGTTTGCAGGTAATGTTGGAGCCTGGGCTGAAATTAATCAAAATCTTCAAGGAATATACCAGTAAGACATGCATTCTGGATGATTTTGGGTTTTATGAGGCCCGTCAGAAGACTATTTTGGAGAAGAAAGCAAAGCAACAATTCCCAAAGCAGGCAAGTGATATTTCATATTAGTTGTGTGAAATTATTAGATTGTGTGCTGATGATTTTTTTGTTATGTATATTAATGTAGGTGTGGGAAGGGAAACCTACTGATGAGAAGGTTGAGATAAACGGTGAAGTTAATACTCAAAAGTCTGAATCCGAATTGCTCAAGGAGTCTAACCTTGTTGAAAAGGATGGCGATGACCAGAAAGTTGCGGAGAATGGATCTGTTTCAAAAACTGGAGAAGCCCCAAAGGGTGCTAAACCAGTTGTTTCTGAGGGTAAAGTTGTGTTAGGCAGCAATGGGATTGCTAATGGTTGCTAAGCTCTAGTGCTTGAAGAAGGCGGTCCAATGCAAATATTGGTTCTTAGGAATATATTTCTCAGCAACTGGGTTCCGCCTAATTTGATCCGTCTTGCCTTCTCTTGCAGTCTGAAGATAGTGATTGTTTGCCTAGTGAAGATAAGGATCTGTATATTGAGATTGGCTGGGCGGAGTTAGTTCATAGAATTCTAGCACCAATCCCTTCTCATTGGGTTTTGTTTACAGTGTTTAGCTCCTAACAGGCTTTACTTCTAGGGTTTTTGGGTTTTAGGGTTTCTGCCGAAGATGCTTATATCTTTTTGGTTTTTGTTCGGGCTTTTATCCTTCTCTCTTGGCCTTTTCTCCTTTCTTTTACTTGGTTGGTTATTTCCTGTCTTGTAAATTTAGATCTACTTTGTTGCAGAGCAGCTTTCTTTGTTTCTTTCAACAGGGGTAGAAGCAAGGTGGGAAATACTGGAATATAGTTGGCTTTTATGCTTTTAAGTTTTTCGTCTTAATTTAGTCTGTTTATTTTCTATCTGATGATTGACATGGGCATACTGGAGAAAGAATTATATTTGTGGACAATCTGTTATGTAATAGGGTGTTTTCTGGCTTATGAAGGTCACCACCATATTGTTTAGTTCACTTTGTCTTTCCTGTTAGATTTTTTTTTTTTTTGTTTTCAATTTTCATATGATTTAATTGCTTCTTAAGTTTACTTCCATTTAAACCACAAGTTGGTTTTGATATTATTCTCAATCTCCTTCAGCTGTTGTGTGAGCAAATGAGATTTTTTTAGACTCGAAGGAAATACGAAGATAATATGTGCATGATTTTGCCTTCTATACGTTTGCGTTTCATGTGTATGAAATTGGCGTAGATGCATCTGATTTTTGGTGATAAACAAAGGTTCCGAAATTCGAAACTTATGGAAAATGCTGTTAGAATGTTGGAAAGAAAGTTTAAAGATTGAAAACAATGTTTAATTGTTTTAAGACTTCGAATTGATTAAATGTGTTTTAATGCTTGATGGATTTTAGTACTTTACTTTCAATCAAATAGTATTTTATTGTATTTTTTTTTTCTTTTGATCCTAAAATATTATTTAAAGCATTTTATTTCACTGTTCGAAGTACTGTGTACGTTGGTTAGGAGCAAAAAATTGAAGTAACATTATTAGTAAAAAAATCAGTAATTTACCAGGAACCAATAACACAATTTAAAATATAAGTATAATGAAAAACAGTTTCATATATATCTCGTTCTAATGGCGTTGCCGATAACATTAATTACTTGGGCATTTCAAGATCTGGTCTCCTATCATCGATCACTTCGCCCATTGAGTCTTCAGGAAATGCGTCAGGATAAGTTGCCATAATTTTTGACTTCATACTTCTGCAGAGGGTTAACCAAATCAGAAAATAAGTGGCACAAGAGAAAAAGATAAGGTACACATTTATCACATGCTCCTCTAATCCGATTCTTGTATTGTTGACTACTCATCTTCACATTTGGCAATCATAAAATTGGGAAACATCAAAATGTAGATACTAGCAATTTAGATTAGGATTACTCTATACTTGTGAGAAATAGAAATGGTGCATCTAAGAAATTAACACAACACCTAATTCCATTATCACTACTTTATATCTTCATCTAAGAAATAGACTTGTGTTAACCTTTCTGGCTTCACCCCTACTGATGTTTACTTGGTTCTCTTACCATTTCCCGGCGTCACCAATGTCATCAATACATCATTTCCTCTCACTAAAGCCTTTTTATCTTCAACATTCTCAATCACCATATCTTTCAAACTGTCCTAGGTTTTCCTCCATTTGGTCCCTCTTCAATTTTGGATTGTTTACAAAAAGCCTAAGCAACTGAGTGAAAGGCCCAAAGGTATATTTTGTTTCATCATTCAGCACTCGTCACTATACAACGAAAAAAATTGATAATAACCATTATAGGAGGGGGGGAACACAAAAAAATAACACAAAAAAATTCCTAGTCTTTGTGTACAGCACAACAATAGGAATTCAATTATATAGATATCACTCAATTATATCTACGAGGCATTGATGAACACACACACACATTTGTATAGATATAGTTCGGTAGAGTATTTCCCTCTACAAATGTAGACTCTGCCAATTTTGTCTGCAAAACGTAACTATTGATTGGTCTTTGAAGCTACTCACCAGCTAGCTAATTGTCAAGCCAGGTCAAGTCCATAAACCAGGAAGTGTAGAGAGCCAAAAACACATTACTATATGGCAAAAACACGAGAACCATCAACAAAGTGGTGAAACCTTTAATGGTCATGCGGTCACAACCAAAGCCTCCAACTCTTACAACAATTCAACTAAATCTATGTACTATTGTAAGCTATGTATTTGGGACATCATTGAAATTCAAGATACTAGACTTAATCGTGAGACAAATATAGATTATAAACTTAGTTTGCTTGAGATACAAGATAAAGGCCTTAGATGGAGTATAGAGAGAGAACTGACTAGGGGAGACATTCATGATTTCCATGGAGACCAACCACAGTAAATAGCAGTTACCAATATACAGAAAAAGTTTTTTTATTTATTTCTTTTTTTGGTAATTGAAGATAAATAAATAAATATCTGAATTGGTTATGACTTGAAAAGGCCAGTTTCTTCTTCTCTTAGAGAGAGGGTACAGCATGCTCGTCTCCATTAAAAGCCGCTTTGATGTTAATCAGAAGAATGGTTGTCAATTCCCTAGGAGCGTGTCCAATGACGAAGGAGCCCTCACATGAATATCTCTCTAAAGTTTTCATACACATGAAAAGTGTACCAGATGAACATATGAAAGAAATTTCCCAAAGACTTAAGTTGTTAGGTAGAGCACAACACAAAGGACTTCATATCCTACACGCTCCTTCACAATAATACTTCAAAATATAAAACAAACTCATGCACTTGCTTCCTGCTCCCTTCCCTGTACTATCATCTTCAAATTAGGCCATCTTTACATGTAGGTACTCGAAATAATTGGAGAAAAAAATTTAAGCTATATTGAAAAACTAATATAGCAGTAAAATCTTCAACAACGGAGAATAGCAAGGAAGCCAAATTCTTATTCCTAAAAGATAGGGATTAGTGTCACAGAAAATTTATGAGAAAATATTAAGATCTGTGATGCCTAGGTTCAATTATGTGATATGTTTTATTAAGGAATCAAGGGGATGAATTACAAAGCAGTCTTCTAGTATATGAGACCTTTGTTGCTTTTTTCTACAGATATGCTGTTAGTCACTTTGTCTTCCATTGAAGTTGAATTTGTTGTGCAGTTTCTTGCACCTGTCAACTCATGTGCATCCAGGTGGTGGCACAACAATTTTCTGTGACACTAGTTATGAGCTCTCAAAGATTAGTTCAACTTAAAACTAATTCCAATATTAACAATTTAATGTTCTCCTCAAGACAAATAACAATTTATTTAGTTTTCATTTGGGCCAACACATAGTCCTAATAGACCTCAAAGCTTTACAAGGAATCATGCTACAATTGGTCATGTCATTATATCTTCAAATCGTTCGTGAGTATGATGGTGGACTAACTAGACAACTACATGCCTTGTGAGATGATGAAGAAAGCAAAATCAGGCATCTATATATGGACATGAAAAACAGGACTCTTTGAGAACTCATAATTAGTGTCTTTCCTAACAATTCCTAATTAACAGATACTTTCCCAGACAGCCTAGACATATGTAAAATCATGCAAAATCCTTCACATATTTCTGCCCTGCTGTGTCTCATTTGGATTTTTTGTTAGCTTGCTGAGTATCCTTGGTAGGCCCAATGACATTGCTACTATTATCCAACCTTTGAGGCAAGAGCTTGTCCTCAAGGTGAAACTGGAGTCTTTAAGTGTCATGTTAAACTTTAGGAAAGAGAGAAACATAGAGCAAAAACTGTGTGTTTCTAACACAGTACGAGTACTTTATTTATATTGAGAAAAAAGAATCATTACAATGAATAGAGGAGCTTTGATGTACATTCATAACATAGATATGGTAGGAATATAAATAAAAATACTCCTACAATACATATATAATTTAGAGTTGACAAAATCTAATGGTGATATATTCAGACTCTAGTTTTTGTTTTATGAAATGACAATCCACCTCAATATGTTTGGTTTTCTCATTGATGACAGTATAAGATGCACCGTGTAATGTTTCCTAATTGTGACATACAAATTCCATTCAGGAGCTTTTTCAAATTTGAGCTCTTTAAGGAGTTGTTTTAACCATATAAGCTCACAAGTTACTAATGTTATTATTCTATATTCTGTTGTTGAATTTGATCTAGTAACAACATTTTGTGTTTGACTTTTTCATGATATTAAATTACCTTCAACAAGAACACAATACCCAACTTTTCATGATGCGGTTGCAACTTTACATACCTAATGACCAAGAACAATATTGATTCTAACATGATTCCGAACACAATTTTAAAAGACATTTGTTTGGATATGTGACAATTCTAACATGATTCCGAACACAATTTTAAAAGAAAGTAATATAATGATTTTCTAAAAGCTCATCAACTTGCTGTAAAAATTTCTATTATGATTATGAAAATAAGAAATAAATTCTATATATAATCAAGAATATTCTGATTATATATGTTTCCTTTCACTTCTTAGATTTTAGATAGATGAATTAGATTCATTTCTTGTTATATTTGGCTAATCTTGTCTATAGATGATTTTTGAATATGAATCTTGATTGTCAATTGAAATAATTTATAATCAGATTAATTTCTTGTTATATTTGGCTAACATGTTTCCCTGTTTTATATTTCGAAGATTACATGTCTCGAAATTTTGTTGTCCTTGTTTAGAGCCGCCTAATATTTGGCACTCTTGTGCTTAAATGTTAACTTTTGATACTTTCACGAGAGTTGGGTACTGAAAGGAAAACTCACATCTGGAATTTGTTAGGAATTGTGCACAAGAGGAGGTTCCAACCCAAAAAATTAGCCATTAGGTGGAAGAATCTCACAACTAAAGTACCACACTGAGTATTTTATTATACTCAACGTGGTACAAAACCACTTCGTTCAGCTGGCCCTCGAATATCCAAACAACAGGTAGGAGATGCGAAAACAACGTATGAACGATGAAGCAGTAAAGAGCAAACAATTTTGAAAGGCGAGGCAGTAATAGCAACAGACAAAAACAAAGAACACGCAACGATCAGCAGAAAAAAAAAAAAAAAAAAAAGAATACCTGAGTTTCTGAAAGATATAATCAAGGTCAGACTTGACAGACTTCAACACGCGCGTGTTTCTAGCAATGTCGCCGGAAATCTCCGCAAAGCAGTGCTGAGAGAAGTCGTTGAAATGCGACAACACCGCATTGCTGTCCTGCAACCTTCCCAATCTGAAACACATTTTCAATCAATCAATGAATCAAAGGATCGAACACACACACGAACTCAATTATTGCATAACAGTGAAAGTGGATTGCGACACGCACATGGTGTGTTGCATGTGGTTAAGGGAGTGAAGGTCACTGGAACTGACTAGGGTTTTGAATTCGCGCGAAATCTCCTCCGAACCCAATTTCCGAGACTCCGATTCCTCCTTCTCTGACGACATTCTCTACCAACACAACTGCATTTGCTCTATCTGCCTTCTTCCCTGTCTTTCTAATCACTGCAAGAAACGCATCGTTTTGTCTAGCGCAATTAGTATATCACCAAACTGGGCCCATAGGTCCAATCTTCTATGATTCTGGATCTGCATCTCGACTGATTCTTCCTGCACCTCCATGGTGACTTCCTGCACCTCCATAATTCTATCAAATTCTCATTTTAGCATTGAGAAAAAGATAAAAATAGTCTTCATTAATGATAACTGTGATTTATTTTTTTTTTCCCTTTACGGGATGTACAAATCGCAATATAATTAAAAAATAAATACATTATGGATTAAACAACCCGCAATTATATTTTCTTTACCTTTTACATTACGGGTTGTACAACCTGCAATATAAAACTTTTTTTAAATACATTACAAGTTGTACAACCCGCAATACAACTTTTTTAAATACATTGAGGATTGTACAACCCGCAATACAAAATTTTTTCTAAATGTATTGCGGTTTGTACAACCCGCAATGTATTTAAAAAAAAATTTGTATTGCGGATTGTACAACTGACAATGTATTTAAAAAAAGTTTTGTGTTGTTGGTTGACAAACCTGTTGCTGTGGTATAATGGTAATTATCACGTTAGTCTTATACTTAAAGGTCTCCAGTAATGTGATAACCATCATTACACCATAGTAGTAGGTTGTATAACCTGCAACACAAATTTTTTTAAATACATTAACTTTTTTTAAATACATTGTGGGTTGTACAACCTGTAATACAAATTTTTTTATTAAAATTATGGAGGTGCAGGAAGTAAATATGGAGGTGTAGGAAGAATCACTCCTGCATTTCAATCTTCCAGACCCATTCTCTTCTTCACATCCTTTTCGGCTTCTTTCCCTGCACCCATATATCTTCTGAATGCACCCAATAACTTTTAAATGACTATTGTAACCTTTATAAAGATGGTTTTTAGATTAGCTTTTTGAAATTTTTGAAATAAAACTTTTAAAAATAGAATCTCTGAAATGCATAAATGAACTTTTCGATTTCTAAAATAAATATATGAGATATTTTTTAAAATAAAATTTTCAAAATATATGTTTTATTTTCTTGGCAGAATGCAGTGTTTCTTTTAATTTTCTTACGTGGTTGATGTAACCATATACTTATAAAAATAAGGTGCGATGCCCACTCAAGGCCAAACTTGGGCACGTGCTCTGTGTCCCACCGACTTCAGGTAACATGCAGCTATGTGGTCTTGTTTGAGGGATATATCACGATAAAATGAATATATCATATTATGATATAATAAAATATATTATGATAAAATAAATTTATTATTATAAAATAAATTTATTGTTATAAATGAATTTATCATATTATGATATAATAAAATATATTATGATAAAATGAATGTATTATGACATGATAAAAAAATTTATCATGATAATATTAAATTATCATGATAAAACGAATTTATCACGATAAAATAAATTTATCGTTACGAGACAAATTTATTATAATAAAAAGAATTTATCATATCATGACATATTACAATAAATATATTATATTATGACATGATAAATAAATTTATCATGTTAAAATAAATATATAACGATAAAATGAATATATCGTGATAAAATAGATTTATTGTAATAAATAAAATATATCACAATTAATTGATTGTGATAAATTGAAACTATCATGATAAAGTGAATATATCGCAATAAAATAAAATATCGCGATAAATTAAAAATATTGTGATAACTTAAAAATATCACGATAAATTAAAAATATCATGATAAATTAAAAATAGTACGATAAATTAGAAATATCGTGATAAAATAAATGTATCTTAATAAAATAATAAAAAGTAAGAAAAATAAAGAGATAAAGATAAAGATAAATAGAGAGAGAAAGATAAAGAAAAATAGAGAGAAAAAAACACGGAAAGAAATAGAGAGAGAAAGAAAATAGGGAAAGAAATAAAGAAAAAAAAGAAAGAAATGCAGAAAGAAAGTGAAAAAGAAAGAAAGAGATCGAAAGAAAGAGAAAAAAAAAAAAGAGAGAAAAAGAGAGACCTGCTCTCGGCTTAGAACTGCTCCACTGGCACCGTTGAACTCCAAGACCTCCCTTCAACCACCGCCGTGGACTAACACTTAAACAGCCGCAAAGTACACTTTTCAAACTTTTCAAAACCTTCAGCAACCATGCATAACTCAAAATCCTATTTCATTACAGAGTATAAGCATTTTTGTAATTTCCTCTGGATCAATGTTGCAATTAGGAAACGTGTGGAGGTGCAGGAAGAAGAACTCGTAATGTAACGAGGATCTCCATAAATTAGTATTAAGCATTGCATATATTAAGAATAACAAAATTTAGAAAATTCATACGACAAACTTTTAATCAATTAATTCAATTTTGCTCTTATTTTTTAAAAATTGTGCTGAAGATTGTAATTAGTAGTACATAAACAGGAGTAAGTTTTTCTTTTTGATGTTATGTTTTCAAGGATTCTTAAGGTGATTGGTTTTTACAAAACAGTTATGAAACCAAAGTTGATAAAGTGAGTAACCTGGACCAACACAACTCCGAAAAGAACAGAACAACAATAATTATTAAAAGTGTAGAACCGAAACGAACAAAACAATCCAAAATGTCCCATTCAATTCAGACACACGAGGTGGGTGCTCTCGTAGCATCATCTTACACCATCAATAAAACATCTCTCAGTTACTTGTTGAACAAGTGAGGTTAATAAGGCCAAATTAAATGAAATTAAATCTTATTTTATAACTAAGCTTTATGTGAACGAGTTAGATATAAAGTATATCTCTTAATATATAATATTATATGTGTATACATTGAAGCAAGCGAAATTGACTTCACCAAAGTCTTCAAAAGAGTGAAAAGTTACAACACATGGTACCCCACTGTTTCATCTCTTCTTCTCCAGTGCTTTCATTTGTTCTGATGAGTCTTTTGAAACATGCATGCAAAGCTGCAAGACAACGATGTGTGTTTCTTTTGGGCATTTGGAATCTCACTACCTACCCAACACTTATATGCATACATACACGTACATACATGCTCAATGATCATATAGTGGTAAGTACCCTTAAACACCTAACGTCACAAAACAAGACCTATATATCATATGCAATTCCTTGGATTTTGAGAACTTCCATGTCTTCCAACTTTTACTTACTGCAGGCAAAACTGTGCTTCTTCAATTTTTAAATTCTTTTCTTTGGGTGTATGGATGCTATAATTAACTGCATGATTATCTTGAGATATCATAGATATTTTATTGAAAGCAATCTTTGTTTGTTAAAAATAGATTTTGCTAAAATAAGTTAAATCCAAATTCATACTATATAATGTAACTTTTCTGACATTTAAATAAAAAAGTATTAGTTCCTATTTAACTATGTAGACAAAATTTATGTTTACTACTTTATCACCCTTTAATCAGAAATTTGTTTCAAAGTTATATTTATATTATGTCATTTTTAAAATATTCATTAACTTTTTTTAGTAAACGTATGATATTTTTGAAAGAATAATTAATATATCATTCAACTATTTAACAATAAAATTTATGAAAAGAATCCTAAGAGAGGAGTATTTTTTTTTTTTCATTCTTAATATGAGAACATGATTTCCAAATAATTAATTTTCAGAGGAATGATTTTAAAGTAAGTCCCTTGAGAAAACAAAAGGGTATATTTTTAGTTTCAAAGTTACATGATGTTCCATTTCTGTAAAATAATGTATCCAGAGATAACAGTTGTTTTTTTTTTTTTCTTATTTTTACAGGTTAAGAATATTTAATCTCAAAATTGCAAACTTGTTAGTCTTCAAATTAAAATTATCACCAACAATTTTCATTTTGTATTCAAGGTACCTTAAATTGGAATAAACAATTAATTTTATGAGACATTACAATCTACGAGAGAATTTTTTATTATTAAATTTAGCCACAACAATAATAAAAATAAAGTGAAGATAATATTTCACATAATAGTTGTTTGCATTTATAAATACGATTATATAATCTTTATCTTGTACCTTAATAAAAAAAAAACTTAGTTACTAAAGGCAATATATATATATATATATATATATATATATATATATATATATATATATATATATATATATATATATATATATATATATATATATATAT
>Ga0209489_101634_pt1 | contig 46070 bp, 21 predicted proteins | sample SiratrowhiteBW_FD_187527 | JGI IMG/M metagenome (GOLD analysis project Ga0209489, IMG submission 187527) | Root nodule microbial communities of legume samples collected from California, USA - Siratro white BW (SPAdes) (version 2) | ecosystem: Host-associated > Plants > Roots > Nodule | place... | reverse complement strand
TTTTAAAAATTCGCGCGCCAAGTATTTATAGACCAACTGTCATAACGGTTTCAGTCGACTGAATCACAGTTTAGTCGACTAGATTTTTCTCAGTTAGTTATAACTGTTATTTAAAAAATCAGTTTTTGCTTTTATCAATTTTTTTAAATGTTTTATTTGTTTAGAAATATTATTAAAGAGCCCTTCTTCGATTGAGATCATAACCCTCACCAATTTGAACTTCAAACTTACTCTCACAACACATTTCTAGATCCTAGATTCAATTCTTCAAACTTCAAGAAGTCTTCACCCATCTATCACATAATCTAGAGCATCTTCACTTGGTTGAATTCATCAAATCACTGCAGCAGTCCACTGGTGCTAACATAATCATATGTAGTTATCAATTGCTTATATGATTTATTTGGATGTATTCAAGTTTTTTAAATATAGTTAAACAATATATCAACCATATTTGGTTATGATTATGTCTCTAAATATCTTAGTTATGGGTAGATACATAAGTCCTCTTAAACTTGAAATTTGTAAATGTGATTATGCATGTGAATTGATTTGTAGGATGAATGAGTTTTATTGTGTTTAATGATTATAATTGTATAAATAATTCTAAGGTTGAATTTCTTTTTTTTGGCCTAACAATTTTGTTCAACCTTAAAGATAATGACTTAGTTGAATGCACTAAATATCTTTGATCATATGTTTTAGCCATTTACTTTGAATGACTTAGTTACATACACAGAATAACTTTGGTTCTACATTTTAGTTGTTTATTTTGAAAGACTTAATTATATAAACAAAAATAACTTTGATGTGACAGTTTAGTCATTTACTTTGAACGGCTTAATTATATACATTGAATGACTTTGATCTAATGTTTCAGTTGCTTAATTTGAATGACTTAATTATATACACTAAATAATATTGATATGATATTTTAGTTATTTATTTTGAATGACTGTAACTAAATTCATCAAATATCTCTCTTGATTCAAAGTTAGAAAACTTACTTTGTACTCGTTTAATATCATTTATATGATGAGATAACTTGAAGAGATTTCTAAACAAATTTAATTTATTTCAAGAATGTGCCTCATTGAAACATTGTTAGGAAAAATCCACCTTAGAGATTAAAACCAAGCTAAGGAAAAAAATAGTAAATCATTCAATTACAACAATTTAAATCAACTATAATATATCTTTAAGTTGTACTATGCCTTGTTGAGTGGTCCTAAAACAAAGGAATTTTCATCTGCTAGTTGTTGTTGCATGTTAACTATTGTGTGTTGAAGGGTTTACTCATTCTTTTAGAAAATATTTTCCTCATGCATTTTGGAGGTATTGACTAATGATGGGTTCATCTCAAGATTGGGTAAAGATGAGATGTACATCATTCCTCATAAGAACCACAAGACTTTGTGTTTTGGAAAATGGTTTACTCATGTCCCACAACGGATGTCAAATGCTATTATTAGAAAGGAATGTTATACTTTCAAGGTGGAAAGAATGATGTCTCTAAGGAACTAGTGATTATTTAAAGGTCAAGTTAGTTGTAAAAGACTAAGTAAAAGATCCATCTACACAAGATTTTTCAATACTCAAGTTAATAAGAATTATAAAAATATCAATATAAATTATAAAAAGTGAGTGAATATTTCCTATATCATTATCACGCATTTACATGTTTTTGAAAACCCTAAAATAAAGGCTTAATAACCAAAAGATATAACAAATTATATAAGTACTTGAATAATATTGAATATTTGTGAATCTAGTACTTGTTTGGTTGTTAGTTATGGATAAATAATCATAGGTAGTTATTATTAGTTGTTTATCTGAGTTATTTGGATATATTCTAGTTATTCGAATACATATATATGAAGACTCTGAATGTAACCTCCGTTGAAGTGCAACCGTGGTACTATAAATCCTTCACCCTATCTTAAGTAGTCAAAAGGGAGAGGGGATTGAAGTCAAAATTGTTGAATGCTATTAGACATTTTCTTTTTTTATGTATTTTTACTATCTTTGTTATAACATATATAAAGCATATATGATATGAATATATATTTTATTTCAGTTATGCATCATCTCTAATCCAACATGTGTTTACATTGTTTCTTCTTTTTCGTTTTATCAGTTCTTGTTAAGTATTTGTCATTATAAAAGAAAAGATAGATCATTAAGACCCAAATAATCTAATCTATATAATTCTATACGAAGAATTTTGATTATAACAAAAGTTAAATGTGTAACATCCCTACTTTAAATAATGATATGAATTATTTTATCTTTTTCTTAAAAATAAGAATTAAGAAAAACCTTTAATTTTTGTGATTAAATTCTTATTTTAAGAATATTTTATATTCTGTAACATTAGAAAAAAATTAAGTAGTTTTTAAGAAACATTATAAAATAAAAGTATTAATAATAATAATAATAATAATAATAGTAAATATAACTATATATAGTAATTATGAATATCATGAATAACATATATTGATGAATATTTTAAAAACAATTTTAGGTCTAAGCCACTCCAATTAAAGGTAAAAAAAATGAGATTAAATTATTTCTATATTAATTTGTGTATTTATTAATATTTTATTTATTTTAAAATATACATTATTTTATTATCTCTACCTGTATTATTTAATTTATCTTAAGTTGATTCTAATTATCTATTTATTTTATTTTATGTTCAGCTATGCGTTGGTATTTTTTATTTATTTATCTTTAGATATGAAATGGTTCTATTTATTTTATTTAATTATATCTCTTAAGTCCTGATTTTATTTATTTATGTCATTTAAACTCTAATTAGGCACAGTTATTATGTATTTATTTATGTTATTTATTTATCTTTACTTACATATTAGTTTTATTTATTTAATTTATTTTCAGTTACTAGTCCTTTTTATTTATTTATTTATTTGTGTCATTTATTTTATTTTTATTTTCAGTTATTCACTATGGTCTTCTTTATTTAATTTATAATCATATTATTTAAATTATCTTTCGTCACTAATCATATTTATCAAATTATATGTATTTAAAGTTTTTGTCGAATGGAATTATAGTTTTTGAAATATATTTTCAAAAAGAAGTATATTCTAAAAATCTCTTTTTCGAAAACATATTCTGAAAACTTCATTCTAAAAACATATTCTTGAATTATTTTTCCGTAACTCAAACATTTTTTTCTACTAAATATTTCTCGGAGAACGGAATTCTGTAATATTTCTGAAATCCTCTTTCCGAAGATGAGAAAAGAAAAGAAAAACTCTGGACCTGCACTTACCCACAGTGACACTACATGCTTACATATACTATAGACCGCGATAACTTAACCACCCAACAACATCAAACACCTTCCTAACCAAACCAAATCTTTATTACCAAAATTCAACCCAAATTAACCTATCAAACCCCAAATCAAAACACACTACTAACAAACCAAGCAGTTGCCAAATCCTGACCCTTTTTATATTAAGCAGTTGCCTCATTTTGAATCAATTTTTTGTCCATTCTTTCTGGGATCTTCTTTCTATGTTGATTTTTTTTTTATCCGAATCCACTTGTCTTCTTTCACATTTTGTGAAGTTTACTCATAATGAAGGAGAATTCATTTTTTTGTTTGATCTTGTATCGTCATATGGATTGCCTAAAGTGTCTTTTGTGTTGAATTATAACTTTTAGAGATTTATCTTCACAAATTGAAGGATGTGGCAATATTTTACTCTCGAGTAAATAAAACTAAAACTTCAAAAAGTTTGTAAAAGAATTGTGAATGATAGACTTGTAATAATGTATTATTTTCTTCTTTGATGTTCTTGCTTATATATGTTTCATATATGATCACTGTAACATGAATCTTCACCTTTTTATATTATAAATGAAATTTCGACCAAAGCATTTAAATATATCGAGCATTAGAATTTTCTAAAATAAACTCTTATCTTCTCTATACTTCTTTTTTTTGGAAAGACTTCATATTATTATAATTTATTTCAGTGCTAGCGAAAATTAATATAGAATAAAAATAAAATCAATTCTTTTAAGAGTTTATTTATTAGTAGAAATAACAGAAAACATATTTAGATAGCTTATAATATATATATATATATATATATATATATATATATATATATAATATTTGATTAAATGTATACTCTTTCAACCATCGATAATTATTATCTCTAAACAAGTATGCCATAACACTTTTAATGATTATTTAGTTCAAAATTGTATTCATTATCATAAATATATATATCAAAGTTAGTTGTATGTCTAAACTATCTCAGGGAAAATTAGGATCTTAACAGTTGAATATATGAGTTTTCTTAAATTAGGAAATTGCTTAGACATTGGAATTTCGAACTAACCTTGTGGACAAAAAAAAATAGCTAGAACGAAGTTAACTTTTCTTTTTTATTTATCCTTGTTGGTCAATCAGATATATCCTTATTTATACAGCTAGCTATCACATACCTTGAAACTGTAGGAGTCATCTTTATTTCATGATATAACTATATATGGAAATTTTGGACGTAGTTTTCAGAGGTTCATGCAGAAGGCATAGCATTCTTCATGTGATAATTTCTTATCCAAGGAAAACTAGAGGTACGTGGAAACCATATACCTTTATCTGATTAGCCATACATGACTCTACCACAACGATCACATGCACTAGGGGCAACTGGAGCAGCCTCTGCTGGCTTAGCCTTCTGCAACTTTGGAAGATCAATTTCCAGAACATCAGCCAGGGCCTTCGAACCTTGTTGGATCTCATCCACACTGCAACCATATTACATTACTTTTGGTCACATCTTTGCTCTATACTCCAAATCACATAAATTATCAATGGATATGCTCCACACAACTAGAATAATGCATATGCTTTGGTTTTAAAATGAGTATATTAACACATTATGATTTGGTTTTTGCTTAAATATTCCCAGGTCTAAGCTATAAAAGAAATTCCCGGAAAACAAGAGTGATTACAAACTTCTCTATAAGAATTTCTCTAAAAGAAAAGTAAGGAAAAAATGAAATTGAGTTCTGAACTAATTAGTAAAATCTCTCTTATAAAACTTAGTCAAGCCTTACTTTGACTAGTTGAAATTTAAAAATCTTCAAGCTATTCCACTTCAAGCCTTCTAGGATCTATGTAGGATAGAGATTTGATGTTTCCATTGTAAAAGGTATACTAAGGTTAACTTGAGGTATATGATCCATGGAATGCATAGATTAAATTGCAGGTTTACAACAAACCAAGAATAATGGAACTTGAAACAATGATGATAACTTGGTTCAGCTTGATAAAATTTGAAATACTAAGTACAAAAGAGAAATGACAGTATTGGCCATAGTGAGACAAAGCTATATTTCAATTGTTCAACAAAGTTAGAAACTTGTTTTGAGTTAACAAAGCTAACCTTATGCAAAGTGGGGGAGTAAAGCGGATTATTGTATCATGTGTTGACTTGGCAAGAACTGATCTTTCCTTCAATTTTTCACATAGCTCATACGCCGATGCAGGGAACAAATTTTTGCTATTGAACTCCACTCCAATGAATAATCCTCTTCCCCGTACCTCCTTCACGTAATCTGGGTATTGCTCTTTAATCTCAAGAAGCTGACCAATGAGTTCCTCTCCCATTTGGACAGATCTGTCCAATAGTAATACACCGATTGCAGATTTTATATATTAATCTCTCAAAGGGAAATTCAGGGTAGAGAGAATAAAGAATCAAACTAATAAAGCATTTACAGGAACTTTCAATGATGAAAAATGAAAAGCAAAATAAAAAAATTTAGAAAATAATTTGATGAGCATAAGCTCTGAAACTTGAGGGACTGAATAGAAAGTTAAACAGCATAGGAAAGAATTATTAATTTCATACGTTTAAATTTTCTAAGCAAATAAGTTCTACCTCGGGATCTGCAAAAACTTGTTGCATTATATCGTGCCTTCAATGACCATTTTTTTTCACACTCTCATGTAACTTGCGATTCAAAAAAAAAAAAAACTTTATAATAACATGTTCTCATGAAATTTTAAAAATGGTCTGAAAAATTCTTAATGGTGTGAAATTAGAAAAATACACCACTGAAAATACAAATAATGAGCCAGGTTTGAGGAGTTGTGGTTTCTTTTTCGGGAAGGGTGAGCAAAATAGGATCTGAAACAATAATATTTCCTGTAAATACAAATATTCAAGATATTGGATGAATGGAAGTCCCTAACACAGGATAACCTAAAATGATAGTTTAGACATGGAGAAGTTATTCAACTTCTAAAACTTACTGGGATTTATATGGAACATTTTCTAAAAAGTACAAGAAACATGAAAAAAGAAAATTCTCAATCATCAATAATTTACCCCAAGATAAGAACAAGATTGCATTCTATATAGTTATTCAACTACAAGATTGTATTGACTATTGAAGCTCTTATTTCACATTCAGATGATGCTGGATGAAACGAAAAAAATATACTAGTCAATACTTTTTATTCAAGTCTGTATTATAACAAGTATACAATGATAATATGAGTTTGCAAAGCATTTGATACCTCTCAACTAGTTTTTCATTTTTTATCACTTCTAGTGAGGCAATTGCAACTGCACTGGCCAATGGATTTCCACCAAAGGTGCTGTGAAAAATAACAGAGAATAAGGAAGCTTCAGCATTATTAGTATTAGCTTTCATATTTTAATAACATTGAATAGTATTGCAATAAATGAATTTGTTCTCTGATTACATTAAAAGATATAAATACAAAACTGAAAAAAAAAAAAAAAATTCTTCAGTACTCATCGATTGAAAACTTCAAAACCTAAATAGCAATGGAAAGTTGTAAAGTGCAAAACTCAGTTCATTTAATTAGAAAACTGAGGGCTGCTGAATTAATTTGTTAACCTAGAGGGTGTTTTTCCCAAGTGTTTTAAGGAGTTAATTTTTTTTAATTGAACACACACCACTAGATCAAAAGCTATATTTGATAGTTAGAGAGCAACTTTTTTTGTTTAAGAACATCATATCCTAAGCATCCTGATTTGATTATGACATTGACCTCCTAACCCACACCACAAGAAAATTGATGTATCCTACAACAATCTTCCCTTCTGTAATTGCTTTGCTAGGAATTGAACCATTCAATTGTGACTTGACCCACCTGGCTTATGCCGAAAGACAACTAATGTAACCTGCAACAATTTCCCCTTCAACAATTATACTGTTGTAAATTGAACCCGTGAATTTGGCTTTGATACCAATTATTGAATCAAGTGTTTACCACTAAGTCATAAGTTATTCTGATAGTCAGAGCACAACTCCTTCTACTTAAGACCATAACAATCCAAGTTCTACGATATGATTGGACCACTTAGCTTACGCCACAGGACAGTTGGTGCATCCTACAACAACGACGGATACATCTATTATTTGAGAGCCTTGGTTAGTTAGTCATTGGTCAGTTAGAGTTACTCAATGAGTCAAGTGGCTTATGATCTACATACATAAATAGAGGGGTTGAAGTAGTAGTTATCCTTGGAGAGGCAAAATTATGACAAGGGAGAGTCTAGGATCTCTTGAATGTCCAGGGATATTATACAGTTCTTTTGGTCTCTCAATGTTAAAGACATGACTTGATTCAATTAAATATTGAAATATAACATGATTTTGATTACATATATCTTGGTAAATATTTCTCATTGTTAGTTATTGATGTTATTCCTTATTATCATATCTCTTCTTTATTACTAATGCACATGCACCAAATTGATGCATAAAGCTTTGCTTTATTTACTTTGTCAACACCAACAACCAAATAATAGTCATGCTCACTAATCTTTCAAGGGGTCTGCATTCATGGCATTTGTAACAAGCTTAACTTATGATACATATGCTCAAACTTATGGGGTCTATTAAATATATGATTAGATTAAACCAAATAGGGAAATATCTTAGCAAATATTTCTCATTAGTAATTATTGATTTTGTTCCTTATTTCTATATCTCTTCATAATAGCCAATAAGAGTACTTTTTTTGTCCTCTCTCAAGTTTTCATTATCAGATAGAAAAATTTTGATCTTGGAGTTGTAGTGTTATGAAAATGATTCCACTATTGATTGGATTGGGAGAACAATACCTATTGGTGGTCGATCAATTCAAATCAGTATTATGCGGGCCTTAAGAATGAATATGAGAAACTATCTTGAGTTTGAATGGCATTGATCGGAGATGCTCTAAACTGGTCATAACAGCTTTTCAATAAAGTCAATTTTATAAGATGACCTATTCTAACAATCTCCCTCAAGCTAAAGCATACAAATTATATGTGCCAAGCATAGAACCAATAACTTCAATTTGAGTTCTTCTAAAGGATTTTGCTAACGCATCTACAAGTTGATCATTGGATCTGACAAACTTAGTACATATTTCTTTGGACAACAACTTTTCCCAAATAAAATGACAGTTGATTTCTATAAATTTAGTCCTTTCATGGAACACTGAATTGAAACCAATGTGAAGAGCAATTTCGTTGTCACAATACATCTTCATCTGCTGAATCTCACAAAAATCTAATCATTTTGGAGGAATTGTTTTATCCATACAAGTTCATAAGTGAGAAGTGTCGTTGCCCTAACCCAACTTCAGCAGTTGATCAGACAACCTCTTGGTTTTGCTTTTCTAAGAGAAAATATTAAAAAGATCTTAAAGCGTTCTTTGTGCGCATGAGTATTGCCTTTGTATATCTTTACATTGTGAAGCTTACCCTGTGAGTTTTAATTTTGTTCTCTCTGAAAGTGTTTCTTTCTTTTGAGAGCTCTTAATCTTAGGGGGAAATTAAGAATGGTTTGTGTACTCGAATTGCAACCAATTGATTGTTAATAAAGCTCTTAAGTATTATGCTTAAGGAAGAACTAGACGTAACCTTTGTGTTTGGATGAATCAATATAAAAATCTGCTTGTTTGCATATTATGTGGTGCCTAAGTCCCGCATCAAGTACTATGGGATGTTTGGTGGAGTATTCAAGTGCTTCCTTCTCACCCTTTTTAACTAGCCTTTGAGGGTAGGCTCCCCAAGTACTTGGATACTTATCACTTCGCATTGTTAATGGCGTAAAAAAGGATTTTGGTGAATTAAGCATTACATAGATATGCTTCATGCAATGGGACCTTGGGCATTTTTTATGCTACTACATACTTTTCAATAGTAATTTCAATAGATATGAAACTGCTAAAGCATCATTGTTTTTTTGGCCATTCTAACTATGTTGGCGCCACAAACATGACCCCTAGTGATGGAAGACCTAAGGCCAAGGGACCAACAAAATAGTTATGACTTGAAAGATCCAAGAAGACTGAGGCCCAAGTTGCTCTCAACATGGCCAAACCTAGTTTTTTAACAAAATGTATAGAGTAGAAATAAACAAGCTTGTAATTGGGCCATGTAGTGTAGTATGATAGATTATGGTTAGATTAGGATTAGAGGAGTCTTGCTATAGTTTCAAATGAGCTCATCCAAGCCCAAGAGAAACCCTAGGCATGTCACACATGGGAGAGAGGTGCATGCTTGCACATGTGTGCAAGTGTGGAAAGCATGAGGGACAAGTGTCACTTGATCCACTCATTCCACCACCATTTTAGGGTCACATGTCGAATTTCCCTCCTGCTTTGACTCCCTAGGTCCTCACAGCTATATATAGTAGCCTCCACTCATTGTATTTTGAACTTCGAATGTGTATTGACATGATGCCAAATTTGCATCTTAAATTTGTTCTTGAGTTCTCTAGGACAGCCGCACTGTTTTCGGCCATTCCTAGTCATCTTCCTTGAGAGTTGGTCAAACCTCTCTCCTAAAGAAACACTCTTCCACCACTTCTCTTCCATAGTTAGCCATCTTCAAGCTTTCACCATGCCTTCAACATTCCACCAATTGAATGAGCATCTCCTTGAAGCAACTCCATCAACTAACCCAAAATAAAATTAACTATATACTATATGATCCCAAGTTCCTATACAAGAGAAAATTCAGTCTCTTCACATGATCTGACTAATGAAGTGGTTTTAAGAATGAAAACAGATGCCCAACATAACCTCATAAGTTTGACAACTACAGGCAAGGAAATACTACAAAAGGGAGCAAATTACAATGAATTATACATTTATAAGAAAATAAACCTTCCATGCTGTCCAGGTTGTATACAAAGCATCACATCTTTGTCTGCAAGAACTGCACTAACTGGCATAACACCTCCACCCAATGCTTTACCAAGTACCTAAGTAAAAGGACAGCTATAAACAGTCATGCATAGTGCTGTTAAAAGGAAATACAACCTCAGAAAAGGCGACAAAAAAAAAAAGTTTTCACCATTCATTTCTTGATAGAAAAAATAAAAATGAGTGGACAAGTCTTTCAAGTGGAAGGTGGTTGAATGCAGCTAATACAACTTCTTACTAGCAAAGAGCAATGACAATTTCTATCAAGAGTTAATGAAATATATGTTGGTATAACTCTTGTGAGGGTTCTGCAACAAAGAAGAGAGAAGGCACAAGTCTCCAAGGCATGTGTTTATGTTTGATTTCCCCACCAATCCCTTCCTAAATTATATGCAAAGAGATGTCTTGGCAAATCCCCTTTAAGAGAAATGATTAATGAAGTTTTGGAGATACAAATAGATAATGAGAAATGTTGACAAGATATTCTGATTCTTACTCTATAAGGTATACAATGTAGTTCCTTGATATAGTTTGCATACCCACAATCAAGCATATCATCAATGGTAGTTTACGGAATAATAGTTTCCTCATACTAAAATCATTGAGAAACTAATCTAAACATGATATTATCTGATTTATCAGTCAAACAAAAAACACAGCATTCCAAAGAATGACATAACATGGTTAAAGGAAATATAGTATCTATTGGAATAAATTAGATATGTCATTTTCATGCCAATTTCATGCTGAATCCATAATTCATTACTGCAATCTTATCTTACAAAGACATTGTTGGACCTAACTTACTGTACTTAGAACCAGCTATGAAACCATTGGTGGAGTTCCTGGACCCAGATTATTAATGGGTGATAGTCAAATTTGCAAAAGAGTTGCATATATATTTTGTTAACCATATGACGACAAAATAATGTTTATATCATTGTTTTGGAAATGAATCCACAGATATAAAGTAGACACAAAGTAAAGCTGATTTGGAACTAACCACAACATCTGGGCGAACTTCTTCCCATTCACAAGCCAGCATCTTCCCTGCTCTTCCTAACCCAGATTGTATTTCATCAGCAATCATCAAGATGTTATATTTGGAGCAAAGATCTCTAACAGCTTTCAAATAACCATCTGGAGGAATTATTACCTTTAAAAGAAAAATATCGCTCATTAAAAGAATGTAGAGAAGTATACTTTGGTAAGAAACAATATAAAAAACAGTCTGCAGAATGTTATAGCCATTCTACAGGATGAGATATACAAGGGTACCAGAGAAGTCTTCCATAAAATCAAAGAAATTGAACAAGTCATACTAAGTACATATTTTTCACAACATTACACACCATATAAATATAGAATAAAACTAGTTGACAAATTAATAAAATGAAAAATGAAATATTTGATTTGGTTAGAAAAAACAGCAAGTATTATGGACAGTCAAAAAGAAAGCGAAATCACTCGCAATGTAGAAAAATGTCAACTCACATGGTTTCTTCCATAAGTAGCCTGTTTACAAAACAGGTAATGGAGGATGGTACTGCACTAGTACCATGTGGAGAAGAGAGAAACCAAATAGAAATATAATGAATTCCGCGTCTTACGCGCACACATAAGTATTCTTATTAATAATAAAGAAGAGATAGAATAATAAGAACAAAATCAATATTTAAAAATTACTTGGTAAAACATTTTCCATCAAATTCTATCATACCTTCGTGTTTAATGTAATCAAAACATATCTCTAACAAAAACACATATCATGTCTTTTTTGTAAGTACTAATTTCAGAAAACAGATTATAGAAAGATAGGGGTATATAGCAACTTTCTTAGCATCTCAATCCAATCAAGACGTCTGTTAGCAAGTTCATTAAATATGCACTTTCAAAAAGCTTACCCCAGCTTCACCTTGGATAGGTTCTAAAATAAATGCAGCTATGCGTTCTCCTTTTTCTGCAGTTCATAAAGAAAATTCAAATCATAAACTTCAAAGATCTCTCATGATAAAGCAAACTACTAATGAGATGGGATAAGTATACAGCACAGAGCAGAACCTTTAAAAATTCTTTCAAGGGAATCAGCATCACCAAAATCAACTTTAAGATGGCCAGGTAATAAAGGACCAAAACCACGGACAGCTTCATTATCACAGCTCATAGATATGACCCCTAGTGTACGACCATTGAAGCAGCCACAACATGAGACAATAATAGCCTGAAACAAATGTCCATGAGTAAAAAGATTCATATGATAAAACAATTGAACAGATTCTCATAAAAAGTACAGTGGAAATAGCATAGCAGATGGCTGCACTCAACTACAGCAAAATATCTTTCAGGCTCTAAAACTGAATAGTAAATTACTGACCTCATCACCACATAACAAAAGTAGAAAAATAAACATGAATTGTTAAACTTTGCACAGCATATTAATCAGAAAAGAGGATGGCATGATAAATTTCCTACATTTTCTCTTTGTACTGGAAGAATACCATATGTTTAGCTTTAAAGAATTATACATCTTTGTTAGCAACCAAGAATTGAAAAGAGAAAGAAAAGAAAGTTTTTTATTGCACAGAGTGAAAAGAACAAGAAATATCATGATATCACAACTATTAGCATGCCTGATCTCATATTTATACCTCATCTTTGGGAATTCTTTTCTTTTCATAACCCCACTTTCGTGCTAATTTCATAGCTGTTTCCACACCTTCAGCACCAGTATTCATAGGAAGTACCATATCATAACCAAACATGGTTGTAATATACTCTGCGAAGACTGGAAAACGATCATTATAGAAGGCTCGAGAGCTCACGGTCAGTCTTTCTGCCTGTTCTTGTAGTGCTTTCACGATTTTAGGATGGCAGTGTCCCTAACGGAAAATAAAAAGCACTTACGTTATTAGAACATCGATACCAGTTACTTTCCCAAAAAAAGAGGAATAACAAAAGAAAATGTAGTAGCAACAGTAGAAGGGATCTGGTCAGAGTTAATAGACTCACTCCATAAAGGAATCAAAATATATGAATATAAGATTGATTATTCATTACATCACCATTCTGAAGAAAAATTCAGATCTGAAGCATTGGCAATTACCAAGATATAGTCAATTGTACCTGATTAACAGCAGAATATCCAGCTAGAAAATCTAGATATTTGTTTCCCTCTGGATCCCAAACAGAGGTTCCCTTTGCTTGAGAAAATACAATCGGAAGTGGATGGTAACTGCATTTTAAACAGGAGCTATGATTTCAATATTACACCAAAACCAATTAATTAAACCCAGGAACAATCTATGGAACTCAAAATTTGTGAAAAAGAAAAGAACTTAAGCAAATTTCCACCATCCTTCTATGGGTGAAAATACTCAGAACAGACCAACTGAGACTGTTTACTAATTGCTAATATTTTAAGGAAACTCAGGACATAAAAGAGTTCAAAAAGACCCAAATTCATTTTTTCTGCAACATTGGCAGAGTTCTGCAGGTACTATTTATGCTTAGCTGATGAAAAAACAGACTAAACAACATGATTACATTAAAGTACAGTTTTTGGATCACACTTTCAGCTTAACACTCATGATTACTTTTATGTTTTCTTTTTTTAATGAACGATTCAAAAACTTATGTCGTTCATTCAACCTAAGCAGGTTTAACCTGATCAAGTGGGATAATATCATCAGATTAAAAGTTATAGGTCAAGAAGAGAAAATAAGACAAGCCCAAAAGTCAAAATCTTGTCTTTCGGGCGTAGCAACATGTGGGTGGATTGAAAGAAGAAAAGAAAGAGGAACGCACTTGTGAGCACTGTGTTCATGTTCCTTGTCGATGATTCTCTGAGAAGAAGAGGAAGAAGCATTAACTTCTGTGGCAACCCCAAAACTCCTGCTTGCCCTGCAAACCCTTCGTAGCAAACCCTGCACCGGTCTCGTTGCAGCCATTGATGAGATAAAAGCAAATCTAATATGAAAGTACTGCTCTGTTCTAACAATCTTCACCCAACATGTTTTTTATATGTATTTGTCGTGTGCTTATCATGCGCCCAGGAGTGAACAAAATACAAAATTGCTTAAAAAGATATTTCAGTATATACATAACTCACGTAAGTAACTAATTTTACGTGGATAATCTTTGACGTGAAAATTCTTTATGATTTGTTTTCATTTTTCATATCACATGTTTTGATAATTTTCCTAGTCTAGTACATTAACATTTTACAATTTTTTGTTTAGTACATTAGTTAAAATTTAACATACGTTGATACATTCCATCTTGGACCATTAATAGTTATAATGACAGTTAATTTTCTGCTAATTTTTTTCTTTTGATCAACAGAAAAATAATTGCCAAGAAACTTAATTTTTTTAATATATTAATTAGTAGTTTCTATCTTGAAGTCCTACTTTATGGATATTATTGCCATCTTGAACACACCGTCCATAGACAGAATTTAAATATATTTTTTATTTTTTCAAAACTTTTGACAGAATTTGAGACAAAAATTAAGCTTAGTGTCGAATTTTAGAATTTATTCGTTTGAATCTACAGATTGGTATAAATTTGAAAAAAAAAAAAAAAAAAAAAACTTCTAGATTCTTTAATGAATCACATGAAAGTATATTTAACCTACAAAAAGAGTTTGATAACATTGTTTCATCATAACGATTAAATTCTTTGTGAATTTTTAGAAACTTGTGAACTCTCTTTAGTAATAATTTAGATATAAGAGTAGTATTCACGTGGGTTGAAAAAAAAATTAAAAGATTCTTTTTATAGGCAGACAGGACAACAAATGTTATAAAACTGCTATCACATTCGTAAAGATTAAATATATGTGTTGATTTTTTTCTCAAAATTGTTGTTTTGAAAATATAAATAATTAATTGCGAATTATATGAGATTTAAAAGATAAAGGTTATTATGAAATATTAATATTAAGTAGGATGAAGCAAATACAAATTGTTTATATCTACAAGTATGACCATTGATTGCACTCATATTTTAAAATTCATCATTTGAGTTATATATGAAAAATTAAGTTCTTAAAAATATATTTTAAAATTATGTATAAATATTATGAATTAAAGTGGATAAAAAGTTGTTGACATATAATAAGTACTATAATTTTATTATATAATATCAACAATTAATTACGAAAATTAAAAAAAAACTGAAATGGTTTCTATAATAAAATATAAAGTGATGAACTTAATTTCCATCACTAAAAATAATTTTTAAATAATAACCCAATGATTAAATAATATATATATAGAGAGAGAAAATTATTAATAAAAAAATTTAAATAATATCAATATATAAATGTAAATTTTAAACTCCACTTCTTAGTCTCATATGAGGAAATAATACACTTATAATGTTGTTAGGATAAAATTTGGAAAAAAAATATTTATACATTAGTTTCTCAATAATCATTGAAAGATATAAACAATTTGGAAAAAGATATAAACAATTTGTTTCTCATTTAACGTATACATAGTTGAAGACAATGAGTTTCCTATCTTTCCACTTTTGACTTGAAAGATAAAGATTGATCCTTTTTTATGCTAAATGATTTTTCTTATTTGGCAGGATCTTCATCTCATCTTCTTTTTATCTCTTATTCTCCAACTCATGCTCCTTCAACATACCAAAAAGTGTTGTCATGTTTATTAATATAAAGTCTCTTAATTTAGAAATGATTGTTACCTTTAGTTGTCAAGTTCTCTTTAAAGATTTTAAAATCTTAATATTAAGTTTTTTTTAGTATCAAAGCTTTTACCAAGGGTTATAAAATGGTTCAATATATGAGTGAATCTTTTTTTGTTTCACATCATAAATGTTTTTTACCTTGTAGCATTATGATATTCTTGAATGAAAGTGTTCTTTTGTAATCTTTTCACATCTTTTATGTCTTTGTGTGTAATTTCAAGAACTTCTCACATTTTCATGGCACTTTGGCAAATGGATATCCTATAAAATTCATTTATTTATAAAAAAGAGGATATCATATTGTTGATTCTAACATCATACTAAGCTCTCATGTTTTTTTCTGTACTTTAAGTGGAGAATTTTATTGGAACTTGCCATACTCTCCTAACAATTTATTAAAGAAAGATTTTTATGCAAGCCCTTTCAACAAAAGTTTGGTTATGATAAGCCATTTTTAGGATTTTTAAAAGGTCAAAATACAAAACTTTAAGTTAAAAATAAGGTCAAAATATACCATTATTTGACACTTATCACTAAATCAAGACTTTGTTTTGATTTAACCAAGCTTGAATTAATTTTATTCTTTTATATTTTAGGTGCACTTTATAATAGGGGTCACTTGGTTAATACCTTTATAATATAGAGATTGATTTTACTTTTGATAATTCCTTTTCTTAAATCAACTATTGTTCTAAGATTTTTGCAAAGTGATAAGTTTGTAACTTGAATGAACTCGATTAAAGATCAAGAAACTTGAATTTGTTTTTATCTTTTAGAAATTTTAGAACATAAACAAGAAAGATGCTCACCATTGAATATAAATTTAATTTATAGAGTTATATAAGTGTAAAAATTTTGCATGTATAAATGGAATAAGAATATGAATACAAAAAATAAAATAAAAATAACAGAATAAATAATATATAATAAAAGTTCTTAAATTCTTGTCATTGAACATAAGTTTAATTTATAAGATTATTCGAATGTGAAACTTAACTTCTAATATAAGAATATGAACATACACATATTACAACTTCAAAGTTGTAAAAATAACGTCAAAATTGTTATTATTAATTTATATTATTTAATTATAATTTTAAATTATTAATACAAATTTATTGATAAATTACATTTATTTAATTTACATTAATATTATTATTATTGAAATTTATTTTAAGATATGTTCTTCAAGGCAAAAGAAAAAAATTTCATCCGACACCGCTTATTGTATCTTTTCAAAGATGTGTTATGCAAAAATTAAATAGAAATTTCTTTCATTTTTAAATTGTAATTTGAATGTGTTTTTCTTTTTATTTTGCTAATATTAATTACGTGTTTGAATTTTATATTACTTTTGATATATTAGTTGAAGTTTTATGTAATTTAAAATCTTGTTTAAATATTTTACAAATTATTTTTGTTTATAATTTATTTTATTTTCAATTTTATTTTATGACAAAAAAATTTAAATTTTATATGTACAGTACTGTGAGATAATTTGTATTCCCGAAACTGAATTCGCATGTAGTAGTAGAAATAATATTTTTTACCAAAAACAATTAATAGGTATATTAATTTATAATTATTCATTTTAAATTCTTTATATACATAAAGGTAAAATATAATTTTAAAAATTTATTAATTTAAAAATTATTTCTAATTTATTACATTGGTTAAATTATTGACAAACTTTTTTTTTCATACTTTCTTTTCATTAATTCAAAGCATCTAAATTTTCATATTCTTTCTCTTCATTTTCTTTCTTATTCATTTTCTTAAATCCACTCTTAATGAAAATTTTAATTAATTTCTCGGATTTGCGTTCTCTTAAACCTGACAATGGACAACATGTAGTATTTTCCTATGCGCTAATCAGATTAGTAAATGAGATTTATAATGCGTATCTTCGAAATCGGTATTTTAAAGACATTAATTAAAGAACTGATACTGATAGTAGAAAATACTCTCTCATTTCTTTTTATACGTTTTTAAAAATTATTTTTATCTAATTAAAAACGATAATATGTTTTATCCTAATAAAATAGTTGTAAATATTAATTTATCCATTCCTCATATTAACATAATAAATATATGTATAATAACATATCATTAAATTATAAAAAATAGAGTAAAGAGAACATTATTTTTAATTGGTATAAATAAATAAAAAAAACAAAGAATATTTTCCTTTTGAAGAATGAAAGCAATGGCTGTCGCTTTCGCCGAACATTGAAAGCTTATGAGAGAAACAGGCAGACAGGCTCGAACTCCCACGTCTCATTATTGGATGGTCACACCACATTCTTATCTTCCAATATATTTTATTTGTTTCATTAAAATAAATAATACACCACAGGGATTTACTTTATCAAAAAGCACCAAATGTGAGGACGCTTACCTTCATTCAATTTTTTCTTTTTTGGTTTCATTGTTAAAAAGTTTAAGAAATCTTTAATATTTTCACTTTATATAGAGTTTTAATTTTATTTCCTAATATATCACAAATTGTTTTTTTCTTTTTTTAACTGAAATAATGTACTTATAAAAAAGAGAGAATTATATTGAAATTGTTTAAAAATATACAATATTTAGCATTATTTTGAATACATTATAATAATTTTAGACTACAGTACTTGTGGAGCGGAAGTACTGAAAGAACGAAATTTATTCAAAAATATAAAGTTAGTATTCAATAATTTTTTTCATTAGATAATTAAAAATATAGCAAGAAATTTATCCCTCCATTGTTATTCCTAAACCTAAATAATCTATAGTTAGTATTATATATATATATATATATATATTAAACATTCTACATATTTCTTTTATAACGATCAAAATTGTTTAAATTAATGAATAACTTTTAAAAACTTATTTAAAAAATAAATAATATTTTGTTTTGTTCAAAGTATAAGTCACAAGATTTAAGTATCATGTGTTGGCTGACTTCATCTTGTTTTCATAAAATAAATTTTATCAACTTTTTTGGGAGGATTCTGTGTACCAAAATATAACATCTCCAATAGAAACAAACTGTAAAAACGTAAAAACAAAATATTTAGTGTAATAGAAAGTTATATTTTCTTTGATTCCATTATTTTTAGGATATATAATAAATATTATTGTTTTTAGGATATATAATAAATATAGATATTTTTACGATTTTGTTGGTAATCACCCGGTCAAATTGTCTTAAAGATGATCCTTTATATCTATTTGATTTATTGATTTGATTCCAATGTTATTAGACCTTCATCCACATGTCAGTTAGTTAGTTAGTTTTGTTGGTGGTTTAATATTAACTCCAGTATGAGATTCAACCTATATGTAATTAGCTTATGTAGAGTGTATATATATGAATTAGATCCAAGTTCAGTCATGGGTGCTCACTTAGATTATGACGACACACAGACTTTCAGCTTCAAACTGTATAGGTAAAGAGGTTTTTTCAGCACCCTCCTTGGAAGTTTCTAGAATAAAGTCATTTCAACTCATAGGATTACTCAACTGTTACGTCTCTACATATACCCTTCCACATGGTTACATGTATCAAGAAGTTGACTTTAAATTGGTTTGATAATAATAGGATAACTTATTACTCTACACATTCATAAGGTCTGTTTTCTGCATGTTCATAACCTCACTTTCTTTTCACAACTTTTCATCAATCAAATTCAAAAAGTCCAACTTAACTTCCAATCTTTGCTTTACTATCCATATTTCATTTCTCAAAAAGTTTCTCCAATGCTTCACACTTTAGGTACGTTTGATTTCTTCAATTTGGATATTCTTTAGTTCTTTATTCAACTGCTAGCATTTTGTTTTGTTGGTTTTGAGATATTGCCTTTTCGATGAATACCTCATCCACTTACACCGTTTAATGATGCCCACAATTGTTGGGATGATATTTTAAACTCAAAAAAGTTAAAGAACATATTGGATGTCAACAATACTGAAATAAATACACAATATGTTAAATGCTAGGACAAAAGTCCAACGGTTAAGGTAAAGTTCGACGGAGGCAACATTTATCATAGTCACTATCTCTTTCTGGAACAAGTCTAGAGGTAACCTCAAGCCCAATTTTATGAAGACAAAAAATAAAATAGATGGAAAACAAAAAGATAGAAATTGAAATTAACTAGAATGGATTGATAGAACTAAATGAAAATTGTGAAAATAAAATTGAAAACTAATCAGAATCAAAAATTGAAATCAAAATAATAGAGAAAATAAGATCGTAGAAGTGAAAATAAAACAGAGCATGTATTAGACAGTCCAAATAAAATCATACTAAATGATGCATGAATGTAAAAGAGAATTAAAACTACATTAAAGATTTAAAACAATAAGTAAAATACTGATAATAAATTCAAGAATTATAAAAACTAAATACAATTATCAAATTGTCTAATCAACAATCATTTCTTAGACTGTGTGATAGTCATAACAATGAAAATTACAACTTCTAACTAGTTATGTATGATAGAAATGTAAAAGAGCAGGAGTTGTAAATGATAAAAAAATGCAAATAATAGAAATTGAAAGGAAACACTAAAATTCTTTAAGAAAAAAGAAAAAGAAACTGTAAACAAAAACATATAAGAATCTAAGCGTCTAATGTACTGAAAAATATAACAGAACCAAAATTAAAATTACAATTGAGATAAATTGAAATTGAAATGAATAAATAAATGAGAAAAATGTAAAAACAATCATTAAAATGAATTGCAGTAAAGAGAAGAAAATTTCATTTGAAAAATGTGAAACATCAAACAGAAACCATGGTTAAGTTACATTCAACCTTTTATGCAAGAAAACCAAATCTAAATTCCTTCTTAATAAAGAAAACATAGAAACAATTGGTTTATATATATTAAAAAAATCAACTCTTGATCAATAATTGAATTCTTAAAAAAATCAAAAGAAGAAACAAACTTGAACAAGACAATCATCTAAAATAGTTTCTTTCTCGATATCTCCCACTTCAAGAGTTCAATCATCTTCCAATTGTAAATTTGCACAACAGAAAGTAGCAAGAAAACGTAGAAGATGAAACATAATAGAATGAGAAACCAGACTCTAATGAATAGTAATTGAATTACATAAAACTGTAAAAAAAATAAAAATAAATAGAATACTAAGTGTGTAAGTTCATGTCTATCTAATTGTAAGCGTGTCTCCATGTCACTGAAATACTATATTTATAAGGTTTTGAAACAAGCAAAATTATGAGCTTAAATAGTTTTATCAAAGTGGTCCACCTAACTACAATTGGTGAAATGACAAAAATACCCTAGGTACAAAATGTACTAAATTATACTTCTACTGCATCTTTGTATGATTTATTTCTTTTAACTCTAAACTCTAATTTTTATGATCAAAGTCTCCTTATTGAAACTTTTAAAGTGAGGAATCTACTGTCACAAGAATAAACTAAAAAGGATATTTATAGAAGAAAATCATAAATGAAAGAGTGAGTATTAGTCAATGTATATAGAAAATTTATCTAAAAATATACTTAGTGCAATTTACTCTAAAATGCCTACTTTTATAAAAATATATAATTCTCTACTAAAAACAAAGAATGAGTACAAAAGAAATATTTACAAGATACAATTAATCTATAAAAATATGAACAAATTAATAGTTATCAACCTTATTTGGGAAAAACATTTTTTTGAATTAAACTTGAGTTGATATTTATTGATAATGGTGAATAACTCTTCCAGATCTGATTAGTGGCTCTCTTTTATCTTGGAATTTACAACCATAACATCCACGTAGGTTTGCACATTTCTTTCAATCCCTCGTTGTAGTATTTTGTCCACCAAATGTTGGTATATTGCATCAGCATTTTTCGATTTGAACAACGTCACTCAATAGTAATAATTAGCAGTCTCAGCCGTGAACGTTGTTTTGTCCTCATCCATTAAGTGTATTCGTATTTGATTGTATCTTGATTAACCATCCATACAACTGAGCAAGTTATAATTCAACGAACTATCCATCATTATATGAACTATCTACCATTGTGTTTGTATTTAACAAGGGATAAGAGTCCTATAAATAAGTATTATTTAGATTCGTAAAATCGACGCACATTTGTCATTTCCCATTCACCTTTCCTACCATAACAACATTCGCTAACCACTATGGGTATGAAATCTCTTATATATATGGTTAGTTGCCACCAACTTATTCGTTTCTTCTCTGATCACCCTCCTCTTTTTTTTCACTGTGCACCCTTTGCTTTTGAATAATTGGTTTTGTTCTTGGGTCAATGGCCAATCGATGACACAAGAAATTGGGATCAATCCCAGACATCTTGGTAGTTGACCAAGCTAAGACATTCATGTTCTTTTTCAATAATATGTCAACTCCCTTTCTATTTATTAAGTCATTGTAGTGCCCATCTTGACTTTCTTGTCATTCCTATATCCACCTCTTTTATGTTCCTTAGATATTATGGTCTTCTATTCTCTTAATGACACAAGGATCTACTTCCAAAGTATTCATATCAACAGTTGTATCCATAGAGTAAGAACTCTGATAGGTACAAAAAATGTATTTGTAACACTTTCATGCTATCTTATGATCAACCTTCGTAGTTGCAACTTTACCTTTTAGGGTGGGAAACTTCACTTTGAGATGTATAGAGGAGACAACGACTCTTAACTTGTTTAGAGAGGGTCTTCCTAGAAATAGATTGTAAAACGAAGGAGCATTGACCACAATGTACTTGACTACAATGATACTCACCTAAAGCCCATATGAGAATGTAGTTTATAAATCACTGTGACCTCAAACTTCAACTTGCTCGCCTGGATAATCGATCAAGACCCTGTCGAAGACTTGAGTTGATCTCGTGGTATTCGAAATCTTACATATGTATCACAAAACATGAAATCAATAGAACTTTCTTGATCTATCAGAATCTAATGGACGATGACACCCATCATAATTATAAAAAAAGACAATAGATCATCTTCAAGAGGTGCCACATCTTCCATATCGGCTTTTGAGCTTAGGAGTATCATTTTCAACTTGAGTTGGTTGCCCTAGCCCCTGCAAATCCTCTCAATATTGTGTTGAAGTCTTTTAAGATTAACGTCTCATGTTCACCAGCAACTTCAGAGTAGCTTCAAATTATAGTTATAGGCCTGAGACAAGATTAGTAACTTGAAGTGACTTCTTTCATAATGTTGTAAGTAATCTTCCTTTACAAGTTTGGTGAGTTGGGTTGTTAATTTCTATATCATAACCATAAGCTTGGTGAAAACCACACCAAACATTTCAAATGTTGTTGAAAACCCAAACAATCTTTTTAGAAAATTGCAATTTACTAGACACTTTATTATATGTGAAAATTTATTTACAAGACATTATTAAAGGAGGACATCTGACCCTTTCCCTTTTCTCATGTTGCCTTTAATCAACGTAAGAAACATACTGTCGATCGACTCATCATCCTAATTAACAGTCGTCTTTTCTTTTTTAACCTTAACTTAGGGTTACCTTCCTTGTGCTTTTGGGGTTGGTATGATTTTTCTTTTAACCTTTTGCATTTCATTAACTTCTTCGATTTCATTATGGGATGGGACACTACTTTAGATTTTGACCATAGACTTAGCCTTATTCTAAATAAGTGATTTATTCATAATATATTATGATTAATGAATATATTCTGAGATGTCAAAAAGTGATTCATGTAATTCTTCAAGGACTATTTCTCTTGCTACTTAACAAAGAAAAGGTTAATAATTCTTGAAAACTTCACTTTATTAGCTATAATTATTTTGAGAGAAAGTTTGAAAAAAGGTAATTGCTCCATTTGAAACTCCATTAAACCATTACAAAAAGGTTCTCATAAATATACTAACAAACATCTTGCATCAAATTACATTGGAGTCCTAAATTTAGAAGGTCTTGAGATAATTTTATAAGTCTCTTCTAAAAAAATTGGATGATATTAAGTATTATACAGTGTGGTGATGCTGACTCTCATTAGTGAGTTATCTACACGTGACTTGTTATAATTCTTCATTAATTTTTTTTCAACTCTTCATATAAGCTTTCTTTCATTTAAATGACAAGATAATTTTACCTCTTCTAAAATCCTACTTATTTTATCTGAGTCTTTTCTACTCCTCTTCTAACTTCTGTATTATCTCGCTATCAAAGATTTATTGTAAAGTGGAAACATGCCCATTTTCCTCATGTTGAACATTATACGTCAGTTTTATTATACCTCAGTTTTTTCATGGTTTCATTGAAGTAGGAAAGTTCTATCTAACTCCGGAACGGAAGTCAAAATGTTTCTATTCAATATATTATGATCTTTAATATTGGAGGTTTAAATATTCTCTTTGACTAATTTTATGTCACTTTCATAAGTTAAATTTCAACAATCTTTCTAAGAAGATTATATGTAACACCCCAGCAAAAATGAAATGCTTGGTGTACTAGAAAGTTTACTTTCATCTGATTTCATTACTCCCAGGATATACTACATAGACATTTTCGCGATTCCATTCGTAATCACCTACTCAGATTGTCTCCCGTAAAATCGGTTTGATTGCAAAATGTTCATACCTTCCCCCACGTGCTGGACAATTTTGTTAGTGATTTAATATTACCCCCTGCAAGAAATTTGACCTATAGGCGATTAAGTGATTTGAAGTGCATACGCATAAATTAAAACAAGATTCGGTCATGAGTGATCGTCCACAACACAATCTTTAAACAAAAAAAAAAAAAAAAAAAAAAAAAAAAAAAAAAAAAACTACTTATTTTTAAAATTAGATAAACATAAAATACCAAAGATTTACTTCTTTTAATAAACAAATAAGCACAAATAAATAATCGATTATCTTTCATCGTATTCATTCTTTTGTTGGATAGCTCAATCTCCCGGGCTCAGGTTGCGTACACGTACCTAGATCACATGCCTGACAACCTGCAGTTGCTTCCTAAGTTGGATTTCCACATTCCGGTTCTACACAATTATAAATAAATAGAACTACAAGATAATTATTAAAACTTTATGGGAAATTGACAGTATGCGTCTCTATATTTTTAAAACTAAAATAAAATTAATAATAATAAAAAATATGGAAAAGAAATGCAAATAACGTATAATATAATGTTATAAAAGATATAAATAATTCGTAGTCTATTAGGAGACTGTTGAACTTTACCTACAATTATTTCTAATATTTAGATAACTTATTTTAATTTAAAAATATAATTAAAAATAAAAATATATACATAATAAATCTTGTTATTCGTATTATTGATGGCTTTTAGGAATTTAAATTTTAAGCAAAGATTGATTACTAGTAACTTAATTCATGAAGATATGCAAAGCATTTCCCTGAGAAAATTTCGCCATTTGCAAACGCCTTATATCGTTACAAGCAAACCGTTTAACTTCTATGTTTATCCTTCACAGAACCAATATCTCTTGTTAATATTTAAACTGGAATTGGTTAACGGAGCGGGGTAGCAGCTTCGTCACGATGAGTAATATAATAGCCACGAAGGGTTTACGATCATTCAAACTACAACGTAATCTCAATTTTAAAAGAAAAGAAAATTGCAATCGACTTCAACAAGTTACAGTCGCGCAAACGCCACCAATTCAAAAATTAACATTGCAACATAATAATACATTACTTTCCAAGCAATACGCAGTGGACAACATAAATAAGATGCTAAATTTCATGGAATATTGCGAAAAAAAAATACAATGCAAAGATTTCAATTTGATTATGTAAAAGAATGGAGTTAAATAAAATAATGCGAGGAACCGTCCAATTTAATCGATTCGCAACGATTTGGAAAAATATAATGTAAAAATCAAAAAGATTGCTACGCCTAACATTTACTATTTAGTGGGTGGGGGTGAAATCCAACTAATCAAACTACTTACAAGAATGGACATCTGAAACAACAGTGGTAAAGCTATGCCGACATTTGCTTAAGGTACTAAATGTGCACCATATCAGCAGCTCTATAAACAAAGTAATCATAATTAACAAGTATTAATTCAACACAATTAACAAGTAGATTTCTAATATTACCTTCCAAACCGCATGGTCCCCAACAAATCATATGGTCAAACTACCTCCAAGATAAAAATGTCCCAGTGCACACGATATTATACCCAACTCAACTTAAACCAGGCATCTTTACTGATAAGAAACTAGCGGAATAGTTCAAAGCTTATGCAGAAAAAAGAATGGACAGTGTTCGTACAGGATCAAGAATGAGATCTTACTGTTCAGGAAATTACAGCTAGACATTTTTGGAAATACAGCTAGCAAGAAAAACGGGAGAATTAATCCACATGTATAATATATCATTTTAACGATTGAAAATATTAACGAACATAATTATGCGGAGATGATTGTGGCGACGAGAGTTTGAACTTCAAATTTTGAGGAAATGCAAAGGTTTGACATTATCCCAGAGAAGTATCAAGTTAATTGCACATACTGGAAAGAGGTTCGTCGTATTTTGAGCACGCTGATGTTGAAATGTGGCAAAAAGTAATCTGGACGAGACAAGGTCACAAAAGATGGCACAGTACGTATGAAATAAGGGATATGTTTCTGAAATATATTATCCAACCTTGTTGCATACTATAAATTAGAAATAACAGGCCCCAATCTAAGTCCAAAAATTTAAATTTTACTTGGGTCGGATGAAATCACAAATTTTAGAGCAGGATTTTACCCAATTCACCTTAACTAAAATCAAATTGAATTGGAATACTAAATATTATATGCTGTAAACAGGAAACCAAAGAAAGTCAGAAAGGGAATAATCAGGTATAAATTCATCAGCCACCCCTCGTAGAATTTAGACTGAACGAAACAACTCTGTATCATATTGGAAGAGATGGTTTGCTACGCAGCAACTATTAGATGTAGCACAACTGACAAACTGAGCTCCATGTGAGCAAAATTTGCCTCCAGTGCAGGGGATCAAATATCACAGGAGACAACTTTTAGTAAATATTTTCTTGTGTAGAGTCCATCACAAGACAGATTAAAAACGAACAGAATGTACAAGTTTCGAAATATAATCCAGAGGATTTTCAGATAATATGTATGAGTAATGTTGCTAGAAATCTTTCACAATCAGTGATGATTGTAGGATCAAGACAGTGCCAGGAGACAATTCAACCATCTCAAGCTCACGATTCTTTTCACTGTTCTTTGATGCCTTAAGTTTTCTTTATGACAAGGAGGAACAAGCCGTATCTTCCTACTTTGTATTTATGTTGTGTCTTAATGATTTTTTTTTTAACCACAAAATTTGGATTCTAGCATTTCAGTACATGTATGATGAATCATGTTTGGTGTGATGTAAGACGATTATGCCTACAGTAAATGTCCTCATGCATGACAGAATTACAAGATACGGAATTAGAATTAGGGGGAAGAAAGTGGTCCAGGGTTTTCCGAAATCATTCTAAGTTCATGAGGCAACTTCTCCCCTTCTGGATAAATTACTTGGGCAACCAAGGATAAGAGAAAGCACAGATAGCTAGAGGAGTCAGCATCTCATTTTGCACCAATAGGGAAGATATTTTCAGCAAGAAAGGAGAACAAGATGATGAGCCATCAGAAACATAATAAACACCGCTTTATGGTTCCACTGAATAATGAATAATTTATGGAGATAGCGATGACTTCACACTAGTCCAAGGCAAACATCATGAAAGGACAGAGTGATCCTAGATTTCTACGATAAAACCCAGATGAGAGCAGATTAAGAGGAAACAAAAGGAAAGGAACTACAATTCCCACATACAAAAACCACCAATGGATCCTCAAGTACGAACTTGTTGGCCACTGTTGTGGGAGAAGCAGGAGTCAAGCTGAACAAACCTAGAGAACATTGTCTCTCCAGGACCAACCTAACAGAACTAAGGACAGGAACTAGGAGGTACTTCAAGAAATAAACTTTTCACCTTCAATACCCCAAGAAAGAACTTCAATAATTCAGATTGCCATTATAAATGCCTGGATCAAGTTTTCAGCAGCACGCTTTTGTTCAGGTGTGCCAGATATAAGAGCAATACGATCACCACGGCCATATTTCGATTCAGATATCTCAACTGTTGCTCCCGAAATCTGATGCAATAAAAAGCATTATATAGGTATCAAATGAAGCAAAATGTGTACTAGTTTATATTATGTGTGTACTAGAGTATGGGAGAATAAACAAATTGGTATTTAATCACAAACCAAGTTGAATATACTTTGGTTATGCCAACTAGTCTAGTCACCAACATCAAACAGATCAAGTATATACACAACTTTTCTTGTATACTCAGACAAAATATCAAGCAAAAGAAAATATCTCATAAATTAAGTTGAATGGATTGACCCCATTAGACGACATCTGAAAAAATTATATATAGTAGCAAATGTGAAAAACTGAAACATTGCTGATCCATGACTAGTGAAGCACTTAACCTACTTATTTTTCTAATTAGTTTCATCACAAATTATTTGTGTCTCTTACTTCCAAGAAAAAACTGAAGTAAATAGAACCAATGCAAGTGAGCAATCAATAAAGCACTCATCGCCAATTGAATTTAAGATGACATAAAAAATAATAATACAACCTAGCCCTATCCTAGAGGGTGAGTTCGTTACATGGATCAAACAACAACCGAATATTCAGCAAAATGATTCGGAATCATCCTATTGGTTGGATATCTTCTAATTGAACCACTTTACTCACTCCAACATGATACGGAATTTTTAAGAACGGTAATTCTTTTTCAGTTCATCACAACTGGAAAGTACAGTGAGAGTGATATGGCAGCAAGAACCAAGCCCCAAATTAATTTTAAGATAAATTTAAAAAAAAAATTAATTACCCCAGCAATAACATAAAAAATAATAAAATTCAGAATGTGGGAACCAACCTTCCTGATATTGGCTATATTTGCCCCTCCTTTACCCAGCACTTTACCGACAGCATTGGCAGGAATCAACATATCCAGAGTTGATGGGGGAGGTAAACTGTGCACAATAAGAGCACAAAAACATAAGTTCAACCAATTTAATATAGTTGACAAAAGCAATATGGGAGGTTAACTGCATATTGATTAGGTACAAACCCACAATTAAACCTTTAGAGGGTACAAAATCCAACTTTTCATCCTCGATTCAATATGCTACACAAATATCAAGTTAGGGAGTGTCTAATGAAATCATCTCATTCTCAAACCACGGTTTCAGCAAGTGAGAGTTGCATTTACATTGCATTGGAAATGTTTCTCTACACTACAGACCTAGTTTTACCAAAATCAATTCTGAAATTCCAATCCAAAACTACACTAAATCATTTGGCAAGTATTCACATAATCGTATATAAATGTATACTAACCCTCCATATAGCTTGTTGGCATACGAGGATATAGAGCTGTAGCCATTTTCTCCCATCTATTGCATATAATTAAACCAAAGAAAAAGTATTAGAGACACATTTTGAAACTAAAACTGGAATGGATACCTAACAGAAAGATAGAAGAAAAGAAAGATCGAAAGCTTTTTATTAGCATTTTGTATCAGAAAAACAGAAACTAAAACTAACTCATAATATCCCTGCAAAAATTATCACAATATATTATGACAACATGGCCATAAAAAATGTGGCATACCGACAAAGATCCATATCCATAAAGGCTGCTTGAAGAAAGCATGCCCAGGCCAGCTCCACTTTCAGCCCTCTGATCATAAACCAATGGAGCAGCAACAGGAGGAACTGAAGGAAGCACAGATGGCAATGAAAAACCCGTACTACCTGAGTACAAGGATTCAGCACCTATACCAATAGAAGGATTATGGCTAGTATCCCTTTCTCTCAACACATCATCTCTGAGTCTCAATATAATCTGGATCAGAGCATCTCTTACACAATCAACTGAGCCACCCACCTAAATCCCCAAAAAAACATGGAAGGAAAAAAATATGAAAAAAGTTCTATCAATGTTATTAATGAGTTTTTATAAAAATAAAAAAAAAATGCTGCATTTGTCAGTGGCCATTTACTTTTCAATTTTGCTTTTCTTTCTCTCCAATGATTTTTGTTGTAAAAGAATCATACATCTCATATAGTGTATGTTTGTTTCAACTTTGAACATCCATTCCACGCTACACTAGAAAAGACATGTGACAGAAAATTTGAAAAGATTGGAGTTCAAACGACGATTGAACACTTGTACGAACACACCCACAAAATTTTTCATGCAAAATATTGCCGAATAAACATACTTTTAAAAGAAGTGAAAAAAGTCAAACCTCAACCAGTTCGTCATTCACATCAGCACATTTTGGCTTATCACCTTTAGAGATTCGAACATCAGCCCTAGTTCTCTTCCGAATTTCATTTATGATTGAGCCACTTTTACCAATAATACAACCTATCACCTTGGATGGAACTAGAAGCCGCATTGAAACAGTCGTATCATCCTCATCATTTATTTTCCCTTGCATCAGCAGAACAGCTTCAACTGCCATTGACTTTAGATCACTTGGCGACTAGAAAATACATATTGGCATCATCATTTTCCATTTTATAATAAAAATATATCAATTTATATACAATATGATATGGAAAAGGATAATTATATGCAAAGAATAGAAAATATGGGAATAAATATTGCTATAATTATAGAAATAAGGTGCAGATCCTATATAATCAGGAATATTGTTAGAAATAAGGAGTTCATCCATATAATCAAGAATATCTAGATTATATTTTAATATTGGGAACTTTTTTATTTATTGCCATATCATATATTTGTTATTAGAGGATAACAGATCTCTTCTATTTAATGTATTGATTCCTTTTTCTCAATAGAAATAATGTACCGTAACATGTTAGAAACTCATGGTTTCAGTTCAATGTTTCTCTCCTCCCTAGAGTTTAATTGAAGTTGTTCAACAACTACAAGATATTTCATTAAAAAAAACAAGGATACCTAAATTATTTACTTGTACACCTCAACTGGCTGTACATTAACCATACAAACCTAGAGGGAAACTTCAGAGTATGAAACGAAACTGATATAATATACAGGGGGATCACTAAAGTTCTTGAAAAGCGAGAATCAATTAACTCCTCACTTTAATATTCAACTTTAAATGATTTTTCCACTTTTTAATCTTGCGTATATATAAACAACTCAAATAAAAATTCCTTCTTAAATAGTAAATGTCAATGTTTCCTCGGTTGAACACCAACATTTTTGTAGTCGTTTATATAAATAACTCAAATAAAAATAGCCTTTGCTTATTTTTCACTCAGAAAAATTTTCAATCCAAAGTACTCTAGCATTCTAAATAATATTTCTAGAATCAAAATATCTAAGCTAAACAAACATTCACTTTTATTGAACATTTTGATTATATACATTATGAACTCCATCAAATGTATCACCTCCAACAATTACTGGAAAAGTAAATTTATGTTGCAGGAAAAAAATGTATCAAGGCAAGATAGTGTACCTCTGTTTCTGTTGTAGTTATAATGATTAAAAACTAGTTATAATTAGCCTTGGAGTCATCAACCTCGATTGGAAAAGTAAATTTATGTTACAGGAAAAAAATGTATCAAGGCAAGATAGTGTACCTCTGTTGTAGTTATAATGATTAAACACTCGTCATAATTAGCCTTGGAGTCATCAACCTCAATATGAGCACCGCTAGCCTGCCTCATACTTTTAATTGTACTACCTCCCTTCCCAATGACACGCCCAATCTTGTCAGAAGGGCACAAAATTCTAACAACTAACTCCTCGGACTGGGAAGGACCAGAACCAGAAACAACTGGAAGGCCAGAAGAGTATAGAGGCCACGTATTGGCAGCATCAGCATAACCTGGCAGATCTTGAACATTAGTTGCACCTATAATCGGAGGAACTGCTCTAGGTGTGACAATAGGGTCTGAAGGTGGATATAGTCCACCAGGAGGATAAATTGGAACATCAGAGGGAATAAGAATACTAGGTGGGGCTTCTGGTACAGTTGTGTCAAGAGAGATGTCCTCCTTTGGACCAAACTTGTACATAATAGAGGAAACTGCAAATAGTGCTCTTTTAACTGCTTCTGATTCACCAGCGATCTATTCACAGAAACCAACAATATAATAAGGTATAAGTTTACTGCAAAATAACTTGTCTTGTCGAATGGAAAAAAAAAAGCCAAGAGTAAAAGTATGATAAAATATCATAAAACATACAGAAACTACAGATTTTTCTAACAAACTAGATGAAAAATAAATGTACTTTACATTCAAATTGATATAATCATTTAATTTGATGTACAATTATTAAGTAAAATCAAGGACCCCAGCATCACATTAGTTATTCATTCCACAACTATATATTCGTATGGCTTCTTCTGATGGCCCACCAAAAAAGGGTGCACAGGGTGCATCCATTAGCTATCCAAAGTAATATTGAATTTCCACCATACATCATAGCAGAATATGTATACGATGAAGTTCTCCAATGGTAGTGATTAACGCAGAAATAAGATTGGATTCTTCTTAAATTACATGAAACCTTCTTTTTCATTATTTTCCTCAGTGTTAATGAATAGGGCATATACCTTAAAGCTCTCTGATATAAAGGTTATCCTTCAATGTCAGAGGTCATTGAAATATTTATCATAAATTTTTCATCAATAACTTAAGCTTTATCCACCATTACTATCATTCACAATTCTTTTTTAACTTGAACCAGCACACAGTTGAATTTTAGTTTATTTGTTATTTTCTATCATTGGATTATTGACTTCCACAAAAAACACAATCTACTATATTTAAAATCACAGGGAGAAAAGACACAAGAATATATTTAAAAACAGGACATAATCTACTATAGAAGATAAAATGATGAAAGGAAAGAAAACAAGAAAAAAGATAGAAACAGAGAATGGAAGGTGTTGCATAGGAAGCTGCAAATTGGTGAACTTGTTTATGAATGGGCTTGGCTGGAAAAGCAGTGGGCAAAAATGAGCTAAGCATGGCCAGTTATGTATGGGCTATCAGGGATTGGCTAATGTACCGAAGTGCAGAGGTAAGGACAAGGAATAACAGTATTATCCTCCACAGTCTGGTCGCTATTGCCACATTTTGTGTCACTGCAATTTTGGCCACTGTTGATGTGACACAAAAGCACGATGCTGTGAGTTCCTGTAGCAGCTAGCAGTTGTGCGGCTCCACAACGACAATATAGCAAATTGATACACACAAGTCTTGTGGGGGCAGAAAAGAGGTTTGAGTGAGGTGTGAATAGTGAATTTAATAACACTAAAGAGTTGAGCATCAATCTTTATCCATTGTTCACGATGTTATCTAGGAACAGATTCAGCATTGGTAGCGAGATACGTTTTGTAGCCTAACCCACTTAACAATAACCCGATTTTGCAAGCCCATGTGGAATAGATAGAATCGTCCATCTGCTCAATACTAATAATATGGTTAGAAAAGATGGGAGAATTTGTTCTAGAGGTTGATGTAGTGTTGGAAGAGACTTTTTTTGGGAAAACTGGATGATGAAAAAAAATGACACTGAAGCAGTGAAAGTGAGCTTGGGAGAAAGGTTTGCAAATGAACATCCTCCAGAAACAGTGGATCTACAGCACCAAAACGGTTTTGAAAAAGCCTCCAGGTACCACGTTAAACTCTAGGGAAAAGAGAAGCATTGAGCTAAGGCCATGTGTTTCTGAGACAGCACAAGTGCTTTATTCATATTGAAAAAAAGGAATCAGAATAATAAGTAGAAGAGATTTGAGATCCAAAGATATGATACAGGAATAAATAAAAAGTTTCTAACAATGCATATATAATCTAGATATTATATTCTTGATTATAAAAGGACCAGCTCCTAATTTCCATAATTATAACAATATTCTTGATTGTATAGGATCGGATCCTTATTTCTATAATTATAACAATAACTATGCTAACTGTCAAACGAGTAGACAATTTTAGGAACAAAAAAGAGATGCAAACTTTAACCTTCTCTGTCTAATACACCGGTTTGGGATTTCAAATTTAGTCACAGATCACAGTCTTAAGAGTCATGGATCATTCCTTCACCTCTTTTAGACAAAGGATATCTCTCAAGAACAAGCAGACAATACATTCAAAGAGGTATTCAGGATGGAATCTAGAATAACAGCTGGAAGCTTTTAAAAACGAAGCAAAACACTTCAAAACAAAAGTTTTGTAAAATTTGTTATTAAGTGACTATTGACAAAGTTGTCTTTAGACTACCATGAAAAATGGTTGTCGTATAATGTTACAAGTGCTAGATATTCGCATAGAATTGCACACTGCATAAGACATCGATAGTAGAATGAGAAAACCAAAATGCATAGTTAATTAACACAATCAGAAACATGATCACTGTAAATGTTTACAATTTCGAAAGATAAGCTTTTAAAAAGAATTCTATGCCAACCATTACATTATTAGTGAAATAAAACACTAGAATTGGCTAGTGCCATTAGGTGGAGGATTAGATGCTAGCATTCAGTGAAATGATTTTATGAACCTAAGCAATAAATCATTCAACGGTAAGTTTCGTAATATTGAATATACTAACCGAGAGAAAATTATCAAAATCCATAGCACATGAGTGTGCCGGGTCTGCTGTATCCTTGGCAGTAACCTTGATATTTGCTCTTGTTTTACTTCTCAGCTTTTTAATGGTAGCCCCTGCCTTGCCAATAATATTTGCAGACTGGCTTGAAGGAACAAGAATTTGACATTCATCTCTATCCTTCCGTTTTTTCTCAGAATCTCCAAGAGCTGTAATGGAATTGACAATGGCCACATGAACCCTGAGAAGAGCATCTTGAGCAGCACATAATGGTTCTTTACAAGTGAACTCATCATTAATCTCAACTTCTTCCTTCTCCTTAACATAGCAGTAGATAGTTATAACCCGGTCCTTGGCACCAGGAAATGGATCCACAACCTTGACTTTTGCTCTGGTTTCTTGCCTAATTGAATTTATAACTTTCCCGTTCTTCCCAATAACACTCCCAATAACTTCATCAGGGCAGAGTATCCTATATACAATCAATTCATCATTACCCCTGTCATCTCTGTCATTCACACGTCTCTTTTGATTTTTCCTGTCCCCATCATGGTCTCTCTGTGAATAATATCGTTTTCCAGTCTCACCCATTTCACAAAATATCACAAAACACCTGAAAGCAAAACAAAATTTTAATTGAATACATAAATAACTAATGCAAAATATACTACCGTTTGTTTAGTATCTGACAATCATCCCTCCCTTATTCCCCTTCTCGTAAAGAAAAAAAAAAGTTAAATTAAAGCAATAAATACTACCCCTCCACAAGCCGACTTACAAACCTACTACTTGTCACAATGAAATATTATTACAGCCAAATTGAAACTGCTTTCACGTTCGACAAGGTCCATTGTCCATCTATCACCTAAAGTGCGACCACAACGCACAACTAAATTTGGGAAAAAAGGAATTCCATGAAAGATTTAAAACAGAGTGACAATCCAGGGATGGGGGAATCGGAGTCAGAATTGTAAGAAACACGTTACAGAAATCATCAACTGCACCGCAAATATCAAGTAAAATAGTATTTAAAATAATTTTAAAAAATTATAACAAGATTGCATCTTCATCAAATAAAACCATACTTTGACTGCAACTAAACGAATAGATTGATAAATTAAAATCTCAAAAAGATACCAGTGCGCCCGATGCAGAAGGAGTGGCTTATAAGGCGAATTTGTGAAACCGAAGATTTTGAATATACCTGATTCTAGAGAGAACAAGAGCACTCCAAACCCTAACAACAGAAAGAGAACGTAGTTCAACACTTCGAAAAATCCAGGGTTCTCGGCCTCAGAACCCTAATTAGGTAGTCCGTTTTCTGGTTATACAATTTCGTTTCTTTTCTTTTAATCTATAATGAATTATATATACGTGATTATGATATATGACTTTTTTCTAGTATATTTCGTCCTGAACAATCTATGCGTTTCTTTTATATTGAAAATACTTTTATTTTGTAAATTCTTAATTTTATATTGATTAGTAGTCATAGTTATCAGAAAAAAAAAATTGTTGTACAGCCACGCACGTGTCCTTTTGACTAGTTATATTTATTATAAATAATATAAGCTTTATAGTAATAATATTAAAAAATTGTAATTATAATTAATACTTAATTTATTAAGAATTAATAGCATAAGTATATATCATTATCATTAATATATAAAAGCATTCTTCTTCAACTTTTCTTTTAAGTTCAACGGAAATTGAATCTATATTATAATTTAGTAGTATAATTGTTTTGTCAAGTTTTATACAATTATTTGTCAATACATTAGTATATATGATAACTGGATCAATCTTTCAAAAACTTCAATACAAAAAAGGTAATATTTTCATATTGAAAGAAGTTGTTTCAACTTAATTATAAAATTATAACCTGAGGTCTGATTAAAATTTTTAATAATATCACACAAAAAATTTACCTTATACCTTTCAGTTTTGATGATAAAAGTATTTGGATAAATAAATAAAAAATAGAGATGTCACTTTTACATAAAATGAAAAAATGAAAGAGCATTATTTTACTTTTTCTTTAATATATTCACAACAAAGTAGAACTTTCATTCTACAAATAAGATCAAATAGTTTAATATTAATTTTATGAATTTATATTATTACAGGACATTTATATTATTATACATAAATTTGAATTTGTAAAATTTGGTAAACAAATAATTATTATGCGTTTCTAGAAAGTATGTTTTAAGACCAAAACTTTTAAGACCAGAATTGTTATCTTTTTAATAGATTTTTTTTTTGTTTTTTTATGCATTACAAATATTCAAGTAATCCTCATTTTATATTTTTAAAAATTCCCATATACAATCGACTAGAATGATATAATCCTATAAATTAGTATAATCTAATTTTTTTAATAATTGATATTGTGTTAAAATAGGTCAAAATACGATAAAGAATTCTTAAATTGTGTTTTGAAACTTTTTTTATAATGTATTATATGATGATACACATTTAGACGATATTTTATATTGAACATATAATATGTGAAGTAGTTTTTTTTAAAGATGTTGTTTGATAAGAAAAGTCAGATGTGCCTACAAATCTTAACAAACATGTCTAAAGTTTATTAAATTTGTTTCTTTTATAAAACTCCCTTCTTAGGTGAGTAATAAGAACATACAATTTAAAAAAAAAAATTACTTAAGTAACTTTTATATTAGTTTGCTTATAATGAGTAGACTACATCTAATTCTCAATCAATATGATAAAGTTTCACTAAACAAACTAATGTTGTAAAGATACAAATGAGTATTATTTATAAATCAACTACTCGTAGTTAAACACAACTCAAGTATTATTTGAACACACAACCACTCATGTCTAAGAACCTAAGTATTATTTGAAACGCAATCACTCTTGGCTAAAATCCCAAGTATTGTTTGGAAATCGTTATTGGCTAAGACACTAAGTATTGTTTGGAATTGAGCCACTCATGGTCAAGACACTGAGTATTATTTGGAACGCAACCATTCCTGACTAAGTCACCTATTATTGTTTGAAACTCAATCACTCTTGGCTAAGACACCGAGTATTGTTTGGAACGTAGACACTCTTGGCAAAAACAATGGGTATTGTTTAGACACATAGTCATTCCAAATTAAGACATTGAGTATTGTTTTGAATGCAGTTACTATTGCTTAAAAGTTTTAAAGAAATCGGAGTGATCTAAGAGGTCACAAAGTTTTCACTCACTTTTTAAAGAGATAATGTCTTACAACTAATACAAAGTTTAATCACTCTAACAATTAACTTTTTGGATACGAACCGTGTTCGCATGAAGATCTAGGCACACTATTTTTCATTTGTCCTCTCTGACTCCAACTTGAAAGAATTTTCTTTAAGAATTGAGTTTGGATAAGCGTGTTAGTCGTTGTGGGAATAGATGAAACTGACTTTTTAAGCAATAACCAATATTTTATTAGCCAAAAAGACTCATTGACTAACTCATAATCAAGATTATCGAACCTTGACAACAATTATTATGGTAAAGACATAATATGATGCCTTGAGGTTGTATTTTCTTCTTCGTCCTTAGAAGCAGATTCTAACAACACAAAATCATCATGAGCATCTTCGTATAGTTGCTTCAACAATCAATAAAGAGATCATTATTTATGCATCAATCATTTCTATATTTGCATCACTATAGGACACCATGGACAATGGCTTTACATCAATGACATTGTCCTCTGCAGTCACATCATTTGCTTTTGCACCATTATCCACATTTTCATTATTTGTTGAAGAGGTGGAAATGGTATCATGCCATGGAAGTGCAAGGGTTGAAAGTTGCGCATGAGGGTTGTTCGAATAAGGTATTTAAGATGATAGTTGAGGAGGAAAGCGTATGTCAAGGGTCGCTCAATCGAAGATGATCTTAGGTAAGGGAGATGATGGTAGAGTAGGTTTAAACTTTGTATGATTGAGGGTGTCTAAAAGTGGTGGAAAGTCATCTAACACAACATCCACAAAATAAAAAGATTAATGCCCTAGAGTCCTAACCAAGAGAGCCTACAATCAAATTGGCCTGATTGGGCCTCTATCCATCCTTACTAGGCCTAATATCATCTTTTAAGAGGTCAACTCTAGGATATGATAGAGCACAGAGTAAATGAAGGACGACCTCTAATCTAGATGATAACAACAAAAACTATGGTTCAAAAGATCCAAGAAGATTGGGGCTAACTGGCATTAGTATGCTTAAGCTATTATCGTCAGAGATCAAGCCTTAGTTTGTAATAATTTGTACAAAGTAGGATAGGATATGTCAGACCTTGTATTGAGTCAAGTAGTGTAGGACATTTGAGTCTCGTATTTGGGCCAAATAGTGTAGAAATTTTGGACTTCTATTTAGGTCCAGAGTATAGAAGGGTTAGACTAGGATTAAAGGAGTATTGTTAGGATTTAGTTGGGCTCACACAAACCCAAGAGAAACCTTAGAACATTCAAGTTAGGGTTAGAGGCACATGCATGCTTCTTACATTAGAGAACATACTCAAATGTGAAAAACAAGAGTAAAAAAGTGTCACTTGATCCACTTCAAACACTTAGAATAAGGGAAATCAAATTTGAATTTTCCTCTTGATTCTTCCTTCCTTGGTCAGAGCTACAATTTGAAACATATCTCCAAATATGTTTTATTTCATTTTCTTATTTTGTAACTTGATTAGCTATATTTATTTTATTTTCTCATAATACAAATAAACTAAAATTGCCAAAAAAAACTATTTATAGTATAAAATATTACATTTTTTTAAAATAATATTAACTTATTATGTAATTCAATAAACATAATAATTTTATTTTATTAGCTATTATTTTTAATATTGATATAACTATTTTAAAATATAAGTTTTGCAATTATTATTAAGATTTAATTATTTGTTTCCTATATGGGAGTTTAATTTATCTTTTTAATATTGTATCTTAAGCAAGAGTTTATTTTGTGTTAAAAAAAGTATATTCAAATTAAAAGATAGGAGCACAATTTCGTGTTTGTGTTTCAATTAAAACAATGTGATTAGAACTAGAGAAAAAAAAATATACTTAAAAGAAATCAAACACAATATAATAATAGTAGTAGTGGTAATATTTTTCATAAAGATAGTTCAGACACCTAATGTGATTCAAAGTGAAAAGTATGAAGTTTATAATATAATATTGTACTTAGAAGAATATGAAGGTGTGTGAAGTTGAATGTCAAAAGTGGGTAATATAATAAGGCTATACTTAAAAGGAAGAGCAACAACGTGTGTGAAGTTTCATTATATGAAATATAATGTAATAATACTATACTTCGAAAGAAGGACACTCGTAAAACATGTAGAAGAAAAGATAAGATAACTCACGACGATGCATGCACACAAACCAAACTCATTTTCGTGTTCCTCTTTTCTCCTTTCTTTTTTTTTTTCTACAATTTGTTTTATGCTTGAAGTTGTGTGCCTTCTTACTTTTACAATAGTGGAGATGTGGTGGTGCACAACGATGGAGACATGAAATTCATAGTTCAACATTCTTTGTAAATATGAAAATAGACATGAACAAATCTCGTTATTCACGTAAATTTGATGACAAAAAAAAACTAACTTTAAACAATCTAGGTGAAAATAAATAAAAATTACAATTTAAAACTTGAATATGTCTCACATGTATGCTAGATATATATACAAATTACAACAAGGAAAGATGTTATAATATAGATCAAAACGTAAAAGGGGATTAAATTGGCTTAAAATTCTTGTTTTCATGTCATGATAATAAACAAATACTCCCCACCACCCAATTGATAAATTGACAAATTGGTCAAAGACAAGTCCTGAAAGGGTTTAAAGCTGAAAGCCTCCATCATGAATAGGAAATAGTCTTGTTCTTGAGCCTTTCCCAAAAAGAGCCAAAGTAGTTTTGATTTCTGGTCACCAACAATGTTGTAGATTGTAGATAAACCAAAGCTGCACGCTTGACCAACTCACTTCTGATAGCAATAGTTGAGTCAAAGTCATTTCCCTCATACAACGTCATATAATTTGATGGTGAGTTACAAATGATGTCTTTCAGGCTCGTGTATTGTAAATTGTCGAAGATTTCTGTCTCTCTTTTGAATGAAGAGTTTCTGGGAATTTTCAATGAATGTGTAGTCTTGATATCTTCAATTTGTGTTTTCATTGTTAACAAACGCCATGCGATAATGAATTGCATAAAGATGATACCATGCTAAAGGAAGTACAATGTTGTTTTCTAAAATCCATTTTAGAGTATTGTGGGAGATAGAATGGAAAAGGGAAGTGCATTAGTTATTAACTTCTTAATTAAGAAAAAAAAAGCTCTTGTGATAAATAAAAAGATCTATTTTTGAAAAATATTTCCCTATATAAAAAAGGAAGCCTATATACTTTCTAATTTCACAAAGTTCTCTTTTCCTTATCTTTATGAATCCTTTTTGCTCTCGATTTAGAATCTAATAATTATTGTCCATTTTTTTTTCCATTTTATCCCTCAAGACATACCGAAGTGGATTAAAACCTTGCACATATTATTTTTACAAGATAATATTGTACTCTTTTCGATATGGTCTCATTTGCATACAATTCAATGTTACATGATGACATTTGTTAAAAGAAAAATAAAAAAAAATCAAACTATACATTTATTGAAAATTTATAAATATTCTTTAGTCAGAAAAGAGTAAAGAAACATTGATATTTTATAATATACACAAACTTAAAAATGACAAACCTATATATATATATATATATATAATTAAATTATCTACCACATTATTGGTGATGATTTACTAATAGTATCGTTATAAAACAAACAAATATTTAGTGTATATCTTATTGCTTTTACTTGATACTTATAAATTATAACACATATTATAGATCATTCTAAAATGATATGAAATAATGTAGAAATAATCTTTTCATTTAAATTATTTAAATGTCTGAATTTATCAAAAAAAAATTATGATTAATAATATTTTAATATTTCTTTTTATAGAAAAATATCTTTTTCTTGACAAATAAATAAATATGCCTCATTTTCTTATCTTTAGTAAAAAAAGTTAAGAAAAAAATAACTCATAATATAGTTAATTATTATTTTTTCGCTTCTTTAATATCTTCCTACACTTTTATGGGATGTTGGAAAAAATTAAAATGTCCATGTTCAATTATGGAATTCATAACTATGTTTTGTATTGCGAAATTTATAAATGTATTATAGATTATACGATGCAGAATATATTTCTAAATTTTTATATTATATAATCTAAAAATGTGTTTTGAATTATACAATAAAAAATGTTTTATAGGTTGTACATAATACATTTATAGATTCTACAATAAAAAATGTATTGTTGTTAGACTTGAAAAACAAAGTTAAACCTTAAGAAAAATTGTTTTAATGATGATATTTTAAAGATATTAGATGTTAAAAATATATTGTGTATTATAATTTTTATTGTATTTATTTGAGAGTCTTACACATACAATAAAATAAGGTAATAAAAGAATCTTAACTTAATTAATTTTAATAAATGAAAATTGTTTTTGAAAGGTTAAATCATGTAAAAAAAATTTGGATTTGTTTTAATCAATTAAAGTATTATTGATATATTTAAAAAGAAATAATTAATTATCTTTTTTGTTAACCCATTAAAAAAGAGGAAAAAATATGTTTAAAAAAATAATTAATTAAACAAAATATTTAACCAAAAGTGATTATATCCACAAATACTTAATAATAAGTGGGTGGATTTTTAAAAAATAATTAATATTTAGTTAAAAATGATTATAATTCAAATAATACTTAATAATATTTAAAATAATTAGTTCTTCAAAGAATATTCAACATTAATCCAAAAATAAATATGATTTAAATAATACTTATCTTCTATATCTTCTATCATATGTAACATTTTATCTATTAACTGAACTTGATGGTGTTGATCCGTCGCTAAAAAGATATTTTGGCCATGGCGGCAGTGCAATGTTGAAAGTGGTGTAATGTAGGAATGTGAAGTAGATGAGATTGCGGGTATCTGAGGGCGCCATTACCCTCATCCACCGATCCAAAACCCTCGCTCACCTCCTCCAACTCCATTCCCTCTTCCTCAAAACCTCCCTGGACCACCACCCTTTTTTCATCTCCCAACTCCTCTTATCAGCCTCCACCATCTCCCTCCCTTTTGCCACCACATTCTTCCACTCCCTCCCCACCCTCCCTCCCCTCTTTGCCTGGAACACCCTCATCAGAGCCTTCGCCTCCACCCCCAACCCCCTCTACTCCTTCTCCCTCTTCCGCCTCCTCCAAACCTCTCCCCTTACCCCGGACTCCTTCACCTACCCTTTTCTCCTCAAAGCCTCCGCTCGCTCTTCCTCCCTTCCCCTCGGTCGGACCCTCCATTCTCTCACCCTCAAGACCGGATTCCGCTCCCATCGCTATGTGGGCAATGCCCTTTTGAACATGTATGCTGATTGCCATGCTGTATGGTCGGCGCGCAAGGTGTTTGAAGAAATGACTGTTAAAGATGTTGTCACCTGGAGCTCCATGATTGCTGCCTACGTTGCTTGCAACTCCCCCCTGGATGCTTTTCGTGTCTTTCGTCAGATGGGGCAGACCGATGAAAAGCCAAACTCTGTCACTTTTGTGAGCTTGCTTTCTGCTTGCACTAAAATGCTTGACGTCAGTGCTGGCGAGTCCATTCATTCCTACGTTATAAGGAGTCACATGGAAATGGATGTTGCATTGGGAACAGCTTTGTTGGACATGTATGCTAAGTGTGGAAAAATTGACGAGGCTGTTGTCGTTTTCAACTCAATGGATGGCAAGAATTTGCAGTCCTGCACTGTCATGATGTCGGTTCTTGCGGATCATGGGCGAGCAAAAGATGTTATCTCTTTGTTTAACCAGATGGAGGATATGGGGCTGGAACCTGATAGTTTGGCTTTTGCTGTGATTCTCTCGGCCTGCAGCCACACGGGATTCGTTTGTGAGGGGAGAAGGTATTTTGATCGGATGGTGAGAATGTATGGCATAAAACCGAGTGTTGAGCACTACGGATGCATGGTTGACTTGCTAGGAAGATCTGGCTTGATTCAAGAGGCTTATGATATCATCAAGGGCATGCCTATGGAACCCAATGATGTTATCTTGAGGAGTTTTCTGGCTGCTTGCAGGAATCACGGGTGGGTTCCTAGTTTGGATGTTGATCTCCTGTCTAAACTGGAGTCTGAGTTGGGGGCTAACTATGTGCTCACTGCAAATGTTTTTTCCACCTGTGCTTCTTGGAAGGATGCCAATAACATTAGGGTAGCCATGAAACAGAAAGGGTTGGAGAAAATTCCTGGTTGTAGTTGGGTAGAGGTGTAGAATTGATATTCAATATACCTTGAGCTTTGAGAAAAAGCTTTATTATAAGTTTTGGAACAGAGAGGTAATGGCTTTTAGGACCATCTTTCTCGCTCTTCCTCTATGTATTGAATTATTGATTGCTTACCGGTAAAGAGGTAGTAGATGCATACAGAAGCACTGACTGTTAGCTGTTAGGTGTTAATACTGACCAGAAATTGTAAATACAGATGAGTTAAACTCAGTTTTCAACTCTTTGTTTTGTTAAGACAGTGTGCTTAGTCTTCGAACTTTATGAGTAAGTTGTGATCGTGTTTTAAGCTACACTATTTTCTTTGGTTGCCAAAAAGTGCGATTTCTCTCTACTTTAGTGATGACTATGAAGAGAAAAGAAGTTTGGCAGAGCTCTAGATCGTTCTGGATGTAAGAAAGCCTTGTATATCAAAGCATCTAGACTTCTGCAAATTCCCAAATATGAGCCAGAGTGGGTGTACTACTTTTCAATTCTGCATTGCAATATGTACCTCGAGGAGTGACATTATGCTTTATGAATTTCAATGGAAAAGTATGAATATTATGTTATTTAATTTGTTCCCAATGGTACTGTAGTCATTGAATTTATTAATAATATTACGACTAGTGTAAATGGTTAGATTCTTACTTCATTGTCTAGGTAAGGTGTAAAAGAGATCACATGAATTAGATTTAATAATTTTTGATAAAGGGCATGATATTAATTTAGTATAGTGGTTGATGCATTGATGACACGTTTTTTATTATTTATAGTTTTATTGTGAATTTAAAATACTTTCAACGTAGTTTATTTTTTAAAATTAATTTTTTAATTATAATAAATTAGATTCAATATGCATAATTACTTTAATGTTATATTTTCAACTGGTTTGACATATGTTTAATATTTTGATTATAATTTTTTTTCTAAATACTATTTGTATCTCATTTTAGTTGCATTGAGTTGTTAGTTTAAGAGTCTTATGTTATTTTTTATGATTTTCGGAATTTAATATATTTGTTAAATTTTATATATAAATTTACCTAGATTTGATTTTAGGTCTAGGAATAAATTAGATATATATATATATATATATATATATATATATATATATATATTTTAATTACCAATTACATATATTAAATTTCAATGAAATATACGATTTAGTGGTTAAGACGTGGTTAAGACGATTCAACAATTTATCTATTAAGATATAATGAAATAAAACATCTCAACAATACCAAGTTTACTAAAGACGAAGGTGTATGAACAGTGGACGATTCGATATAAAGGTGTTTACTACACTGATGCACAAGTTTGAAGGAAGTAGCTACTACTACGAGTGAACTTGATAAATCAATGTTTAAGTTGCTTCTCTGAAATAAAATGTTAATAAAAATGTGAAACAAAATTTGAATAAAAGAATTAATAAATAAAATCGACAATATCTTAGAAACAAAATTGGATGCAAATCATTTGGAAAGATAAAGAAATAGAATTTGTATCAAAATAGCAAAAAATTTGAGAATTCTTGAAGGTTGGAAACTAGGAAACAAAACAAACAATATCCCAAACAAAATATAATTCTGAGGTCCATAAAGCAAAGAAACATATAAAAAGATACAAGTTTCAAGAAAAAATATATCAAGCTACACATTAAAACGTTTATAAACTGAGCATCATAGTTTTCTTAATTTTGTTATTTTCTTCTTTGTAATTCTTTTATTTTTACTCTGTATGAAAGACTAAACTCTTCTAGATTAATTCTATTGTGATTTCACAATGAAGTGAAATTAAAGTTTTGTTCTTTAATATCTATAACAAGTTGTGTTAGACGATCTAGTTTTTCTTTTAATTCTATATTTTGTTATTGGAATTGTTTTTGAACGCATGTTAGTGATTTAATTGTATGTTTTTATTGGAATTCTTGTTTTAGTTTATATTATTTTAAATAATATTTTGTTTGCTTAATTTAAGAGGTAAAAAATTTAAAAAAATCTTATAAGTAAAGTTTTGAATGAATTAATGAACACATGTTTCATTAATTAGATTATATTAAATTGACCCATATATGTTTGGTCAATTCAATCTTGTTA
>Ga0209489_101632_pt1 | contig 46085 bp, 34 predicted proteins | sample SiratrowhiteBW_FD_187527 | JGI IMG/M metagenome (GOLD analysis project Ga0209489, IMG submission 187527) | Root nodule microbial communities of legume samples collected from California, USA - Siratro white BW (SPAdes) (version 2) | ecosystem: Host-associated > Plants > Roots > Nodule | place... | reverse complement strand
TTTTAAAAAAAAAAAAAAAAAAAAAAACTAATGAAGCAAACTTTCAATTATTTTCCACAAGTCTTTAGATATTCAAATGCGATGTCCATAATTTTATTTATAAATTATATAAAGTAAATACATCAAAGTAAATAAATATAAAATAAAATATATAATCTTCAGTTTATTCTATAATTATAAATTATACAAAGTAAATACATCAAAGTAAATAAATATAAAATAAAATATATAATCTTCAGTTTATTCTATAAATACCCATAGTATAGGTTCATATGAAATAAAATTGACTAGTTATAATTTTTAAGCATTCAAATTATATATTTATCTAAAGCTAACACAAGCCATTAGACAGAAAAAAAAAAAATTCTATAATCATAGTTTCATATTTTTATTCTCTTCTTATTTAAGTTAAGTTAGGTATATATTGGATAATTGGATAAACGGATAGAAATTAATCTTTCTAACATTTGATAGAGTCTATTAATTGAAAATTAGATCTATAGAATCTTATTTAAATTTTTCTTTATTTTGTTTACTTTCTCCTGTGTTGTAGTAGGATCCTCTTTATTTTATTTTGTAGTTCAAGGTGGACGGAATGGGTTCGTGACTTATTTATTAATTAAATTTTTATTATATTATTTTTCTAAGAATTGTTTGATCATTAATTCTTTTAATAATAATTTTAAAAATTAGTGATGATTAATTATCATGTTAAATATTTGATTAGTTATAAATCTAAGTTAGAGCTTAATAATTAAAATTTTGAATATAAAATTATTTAATTTATATTTAAATATAAAAGATAAGATCCAAAATAAAAAAAAAAGCATTAAAAACATCAATAAAAATACTTCATAAATATATAGCTTAATTTTCTATTTAAATATAATAAAAATGTAAGAGAAAATTTAATTGGGAACTAAAATAATATTTTGTAAATAGATTAATTTTCAAAAATATAAATAAATAATAAATTGTTTAATTTTTTTATTTATAGAAAAAAATATTTTTAAATTATATTAATTTTGCATACATCATTTGGTTATTTGTACATAAACAAAGGTTCTGTAAAATAAAATTTATAGTAGTTATTGTTGGAAAAGTTAGTAGGAAGTTATTTTTATTAAGACATGTTCAATTACATAGGTTACTTTGATTTCAAAAATTTAAATTTGTTTATCAAAATACTTTCATGATTCATTATATTACTCGAATTAATTACATTCTAATTAAACTGAACTGTAAAACAATTGTTTTATGTATAATACTTTTTGAATTGAAATTTGATTTTAACAATCGTATTCTTTGTAAAATTTTAAATAAATTATTACTATTTTTTTCTTCATATTCTATAATAAAGTAAGTAATCTGTATTAAGGAGATAAATAGTCATCATGATTCATTATTTTACTCGAATTAATTACATTCTAATTAATATTGAAATGCAAAAGGATTTATTTTTAATGATTTAATTTATATATAAATATTATTTTGATATAGTTAGTTAAGTTAGTTTATGATAAGAATATATTATTACATGTGACCTTTATTTAGGTTTAGGTTTCCTCCAAACATTTCTTACTTTTATGTATCTTTTATATGTATGAGAAATATTTTTCTCCCTCTTCTACTCTTATTATTATTTGTGTCTTTTATATTGAATAATGACTTGAGAACTACAAAGAAAGGAAAGTGTGCAGTCAAACTTAATTTTTTTTGTATTTATTGAGTGTGATATTAAAGAAAACATTAATTAATTATATTTTAATTTGTCTTGAATAATGTCTTTAAATATTATTATAATTTTTATTATTAAACTCAGGTAAAGATTGTTTTAATGTTTAAAAGAATCTTTTTTTAAAAATCTTATCTTTTCATTTTTATTATTTTTATTTAAATAAGTTATATATATATATATATATATATATATAAATCTTATTTTTTTATGATTTTATTATTTACATAAAAAAGATTTTGTTGGTAGAGAAGGATAGTGTCACACAATTAGATAAAAAATCAATCTCTCTTTCTTTTTATCCAATATCCTTTAGTGTAAGTATTATTTTATTTCCTTTCATTATTCATCTTTCTAATGTTGAAGATTGAAAGTCAGAAGCAGAAAGCAACAAGTATTGGGGTCTGAAGTTCAGCCATTAAAAGTCTACCATTAAAGTATCCTTTAGTGTAAGTATATCTTCTCTATTATTTTATTTCCTTTCATTGTTCATCTTATTAATGTTGAAAATTGAAAGTCCAAGCAGATAGCAACAAGTATATGAAATTAAAAGACTACCACATGTATTGTTGTTACATACCAAGACTACCACATGTCTTTCTAAATAAAAAGAGAAATAGAAATGAAAGAGAGATGCTTAAAAGGACAGAAAACCATTGGTTTATTGAATGTCTGCAACTGCAACTTGCCATAAGAAATGACAAAATTTGATGCCACCATTTAGCTTACCAAAAATTTGTTCAAATATTATTAATGTAAATATAAATAATATCATTAGAAGTATTAATAATATTTCATATATTAAAAAACATATAATAATAATATTAATATAAATAATAATAATAATTATAATTTTAATAATATTATAACTAACAATATTAGAAATAATAATAAAGACAATAATATTAGCAATAATGTTATTAATATTATTAATATTAATATTAATATTAATGATAAATATAATATTAATGATAATATTATTAATAATACCAATGATAATAATAATATTAATAATAGTAATACAAATTTAATAGTAATAATAATAATAATAATAATAATAATAATAAAAGTGTTAAAAATACCAATAACATTAGTTATAATATTAATAATATCAATAAAAATATTAATATTGTTAATAATATTCACATTTACTAATGTTATTGTTGATAAATCAATATGAAAATCACTAATAAGAGATAATAGTAGTTTTATCCTTAAATATAAGTTCCTAAATACTACCAAGAACATAGGTTCGTAAGTATTATCCACGACATAGGTCTGTAGGTATTACCTACGAAAATAGTTCGTGGGTAATATCTACAAACCAATATCTGTGGGTTATACCTACGGATTTGTGTCCGTGGGTAATATCTATAAACCTATGTCTGAGGGTAATACGTATGGACTTAAATCCATGAGTAATACCTACAAATACAGTTCCGTGGATAATGCTAATTTTACCTACAGATATAGATCCATGGATAATAATCCGTGGGTAAATTGAGTTTTTCTTGTAGTGATAAGTTTCGGTTATTTATTTCTCTTAATTGAGTAACAAGATTCTTTCTTTTTTTTAAAAAGAAAATCTAAATAATATTAAATTCATAAAAATAGAATTTATTAACAAAATTTTAATTGAGTAAAAACTATAATCATTCCTTATATAAATGATGTATCAACGTTTAATTTCGTTCAAATAACAAAATTTATTAAATAAAACAAAGTACAATTACTTTTAGAAACACTCAAAAATATAAAATTTGAAAGATATTATGTGTGAAGTTGTTGAAAAAAATACATATTTTTATAAAAAAAAAATTGTGTTTGTTAAATTGATTCTTTCATCAGTGTTTATTAAATTGATGAATCTCAAAATATATATTAAATAAAATAAAATATTTTAATTTGTTTTACCTTAAGAATATTCAAATATATATATATATATATATATATATATATATATATATATATATATATATAAATCATTTTAGATAACAAAATGATTGTCAAATAAAGGTGATTTATTAATGTTATATATAGAAAAAAATTGTAACCACTCTCTAGTTCTCTTAGCCTCTTTATTTTCACTCTCCACAATTCTTACTCTCGTCCAATATATGTCAACTTTCAGCAACAACTTCTTCTTCAATTTTTCCTTTTTTTTTCCACTCAATTCATATAAACAGAGTGCATGAGAGCATTAAAGGGGAGCGATAAAAAAACATAATAATAAGATAGAGAAAGATTAGTGTAAGGGAGGTAACACAAAGGAAGAGAATAAGTAAAAAAGTGCACGGTGATGGAAAAAATAAAAACAAAGGAAGAGGGTGAAAGATAAAATGGGTTAAAAAGGGAAAATAATCTTGTGAAGGCTACGTGGTTTGCAGTTTCTCCTCTCTTCTTCTCTTATAGTTTAGATATATCTCTTATAGTTTAGATATATCTCCAATATATCTCAACTTTTAGCAACAACTTCTTTTTTTAGTTTTCCAACTCAATTCATATAAATAGGAGGTGCATGAGAGCATTAAAGGGGAATGATAGAAAAAATAAGAGATTAGTGAAAGGACTATTGCACAAAGGAGGAGAAGTGAAAAAATAGGCAGTGAAAGAAAAGACATAAAAAAAGATAGGAGAAACAACAAGGTGAAAGATCAAATATGTTAAAAAAGGGAAAGACATAATGTTGATCAACACGATGGAAAAATGCATATGATGCCTAGGAGTGAAGAAGGTAGGATTATCGAAAGAGTTATTAAACTCCAAGTATAGGGATTGGAAAAATTTAATGAGAACAAGGAATGTCAGACTCGAATCTCTGTAGTGGAGAGACTTAAAAAAAGTAGGAACTATAAGGAGTAAGGAAATTGCTTTGAGGATAATATTGAGTGAAGAATAAGGAATGGGAAAAGTAGTGTTTGCCATAATAGATGGATAGGAGACAAAATCCTAATGGAATAGTTCCCAAAGATATATACCAATACAACATGCACAAAAACAAGGTTAGTAACAGTAGTTTGCAAAATAATAGGTGGAGTCTGAAAATTTGAATAAAAAAGAAGGATATTTAAATTGGAGGTGGGAATATCCTGATATTAAAGATTCATTGAGTGAAAAGTTATTAGAAAATATTAAGTGGAAAAGAAAAAAGAATTTACTGAAAAATAAAACTAAAAGAACTAAAATAGTTTAAAGATCAACAACTTAAGAGAAATATTAGGGATTATCTTCATGAAAAAATAATTTGTAGGATTTGTTTTTACTTGTTGGTTAATGCTAAGTTATAATAAGATTTTTCATGAAAAACTAATGAAGCAAACTTTTAATTAATTTTTATCTAAAAGTAATTTGAATTTCGTCAAAGCTATATGGAATAAATTTTTCCATAGATTTCTTAGATATTCAAATCCTATGTCCATAACTTTATTTATGAGTTATACAAAGTAAATACATCAAAAGGAGTAAACAAACACCAAATAACATATACAATTTTAATCGTCATTTTAATCTATAAATGCCCATAATTTTGGTTGACACAAAATAAAATTGAATAATTTTCTCTTCTTTCCATAAACATATAAAGACATATCACCATTCAAATTACATATTTATGTAAAACTAACACATGTCAGACACATCAGAAGCAGAATTGGTTCAATGTCCAAATAGGTACAGCAAGTTTGACCTAAAAAAAAAATTAACATTAATATATTATTATAAAATTAAAGATGTTTAATTTTAAAAATAATTTTTAATTAAAAATTTAAAATATCTTAACTCTATATCAATATTATAAATATTTTTTTGATGAATAAGAGTTTTGGAATTTCCTCCTAATAAATAATATTTTTACTTTTTTAAATATATTAAACAATCAAAGAATCTTAAAAATGAAAGCTTTTTAATTTTCTATCTATTTTTACTATTCTATCATAGTGGCATCTATCTCTATCTCTTTCATCCTATTTCACTCATTCTTTTATATTATACTGTAATTTGAGTGTTTGATTGTTATTAGCCGATTACATAACTTCAAATTTCTTTTATAATTGTATATTATTATTGTGCATTTATGTTGTTGTCTCCATTTGGAGGCTTAGAGAAGTAGATTGAGGAATTGAAATTCTGTATTAACTTTTGTTTCTTTTGTGTGCATCAATATCAGATAACAAAAATCAGAATTGGTTGTACTGTTATTTAGTCAATTTCTCTCTTATCATTGCTTAATTGTTTATTACATGTTCCTTTATTAAATTATCATGATATCTTCTCTATTAAAGATTGTTAATTTAAAAGTTTGAAACCTAACAAAGTAATAGTCTTTAAGTTTATTAACATAACAAATTAACAAGTCTTCTACATGACTATATAAGTATATATTATTAAGCTTCTATACTTCAAGAATTGTACCTTAATCTCAATTGCAAGATTGATGAATTGATCTTAAAAATTATTTTATTATTTATTTATTGTTTAATTGATTTCAAAATAATTTGTGCAAATTCAAGAAAAAGCACTAGAAATTTAGAATTTATATATTAAATTTAAATACGTATCAAAGGACATAACCATAGAAAGATATAAGAAAACTTTAGACTTCAAGACAAGATACTACATTGAAGTACAAGGCAATTAGACTTTATTTTTTAACTTAGTCTCATTTTATATACTTATATTTAGTGTTATAACTTATATATATATATATATATATATATATATATATATATATTAATTCTCAATTTATATAAAAATATACAAATATATAAACTATAATATGAATTAAACTATTCAAAACTTGAAAAAACGAGAAGAGGTTTTAATTTGAATTGACTATGGATAAATTTATAAAAATAAACAAAAAGATGAATTAGAAAGTACAAGTGAGTGTTATTTGAATGAACAAGATAGCAATATAGATACAGGTGAAAATAAGAATAAAGAAGTAGTCAACAAACATAATAACTTTGATTCTCAACATCATAATAATGACGGAGAAATTACAAGACTAAATGATTTTATTATCAAAAATATATATGATCCAAGTGAAAAAAAAAATAATATTGATACGAAATTAAGATATCTAGTAGTAGAAAATGTATTTTTAAAGTAATTGATATAAATCATTTTATTAGTTTAAAAAATATCTTATTCTTTTATGTTTTAGGAGACCTAAAGCCTTAAAACTAATATTTCTACTATCTTAGCCCTACATTTTTTATTCTCTTCTTATTTAAGCTAGGCTATATGAAACGTTCTTCTAAACTTTGGATGTATAGACAAAAATGAATGATTTTAACATTTTTCTGAGAAATTCTACTATAAAAAGTATATATGATTCATGTTAATAAAAAAAATATTAATACGAAATTGAGAGATCCATTAATTAAAAAAATTAAAATAACTGGTATAAATTATTTTATTACTTGAAAAAATATCTTATTTTTTTAATTTGTTTTAGGCACTCTAGCCTTGAATCGCCAGAAGAAAAACAAGAAACTAATATTTCTATTATCTTAACCTTAATTTTTTTATTCTCTTTTTATTTAAATTAGGTTATATGAAACATTTTTTCTAAATTTTGGATAAATGAACAAAAATGAATGTTTCTAACATTTAACAGTTTCTTAGTTGAAAATTATTCTTATATAGAATCTTACTTAAATTTTTCTATATTTTTTATTTTTTTTTCTTATGGTAGTGTCCTTTTTATTTTATGGATGAAAAGTTGATGAAATGGGTGGTTACTTTGTGACTTGTTTGTTAATTAAATTTTTTATTATCTTATTTACTTAAGAATGGTTTGATAATTAGTTATTTTAATAATAATTTTAAAAATTAGTGATTATTAATTATCATGTTTAATATTTAATTAGTTATAAATTTAAGTTGAAGCTTAATCATTAAAATTTTGCATATAAAAGTATTTAATTTATTTTTAGATATAAAAAGATAAGATCTGAAATTAAAAATAAGTATTAAAAACATCAACGAACAAATAAGTACTTCGTAAATATATAACCTAACTTTTTATTTAAATATAATAAAAATGTAAGAGCAAAGTCAATTCAAAACTGAAAAAAAGTATTTTTAAATAAATTATTTTTCTAAAAATTATTTAAAGGAAAAATATTGTTTAAATTATATTAATTTTGCATATATCATGTTGTTATTTATATATAAACAAATGATCTGTAAAATAAAATTTATATTTGTTATAATTATTTGGATTACTTTTGTTCTGATATGTTCAACTTGAATAGATTTGCACAAATTACTTTTATATATATATATATATATATATATATATATATATATATATAAAGTAATTAATGTCATTAAAAAAATACTTGATATATTTAATTAATAATAAATGATCTTTTGAGTGAAAGGATAGAGTGCATCAATATCAATATCAAGTAAAAAAAATTAGAATTGGTTATACTGTTATTCAGTCAATTTCTCTCTTATCATTACTTAATTGTTTATTATATGTTCTTTTATTAAATTATCATATTATCTTTTCTATAATTTAAAAGTTTGAAACCTAACAAAGTATAGTCTCTAAGTTTATCAACATAACAAATTAACAAGTCTTCTACATGACTATATAAGTATATCTTATCAAGCTTCTACACTTCAAGAATTGTACCTTAGTTCTTAATTGCAAGATTGATGAGTTAATCTCAGAAATTATTTTATTTTTTATTTGTTATTTAATTGATTTCAAAATATTGTACAGATTCAAGAAAAAGCACTAAATACCAAAGAACAAAACCATAGAAAGACATAATAAAACTTTATACTCCAAAACAAGATATTACGGTCAAGTACAAGACAATTAAACTTTATTTTTTAACTTAGTCTCATTTTATATACTTATATTTAGTGTTATAACTTTTATATATATATATATATATATACACACACACACAAATATATCAACTATAAAATATGAATAAGACTATTCATAACTTGAAAAAACGAGAAGAGTTAAGGTTTTAAATTGAATTAGCTATAGATAAATTTATAAAAAGAAACAAAAAGATTAATTAAAAAGTACGAGTGTTATTTGAATGAACAAGATAGAAATATAAATACAGGTGAAACAAGAATAAAGAAATAGTCAAGAAACATAATAATTTTGATTCTCAACATCATAACAAGGACGGGAAAATTACAAGACTGATTCTATTATCAAAAATATATATGATCCAAGTCAATAAAATAATATTGATACGAGTGTTTAAATATATTCTTTATGTATAAGTAATTTTGGATTTAAATTTGATTTCAAAAATCATATATTTTTTAATAATTTTAAGTAATTTTCTTAAATAAATTAGAACTATGTTATTTTAGTTTGTTTTTTTATATTTATATGGTTCTATAATAAAGTAAGTAACCTGTACTAATGGGATAAGTAGTCATAATGACTCATTATACTATTGGAATTAATTGCATTCTAATTAATATTAAATTGTAAAAGGATTTATTTTTAATGATTTGTTTCATATTTAAATAATATATTATATGTATTATTTAGATAAACTCAGATAAGTGAGAGTTTATGAGAGGAATACATACATGACATTTATTTAGGTTTAACTCTCTTTCTATATACCATTCATAAGTATGAGAAATATTTTGGTCTCTCCTATTTTTATTATTTGTGGTTCTATATTGAATAATGATTTGAGAATTACAAAGAAGATGTGGATAGTTCAACTTAATCCTTTTTTTTATATTTATTAAGTGACATTAAAGTAAATATTAATTAATGATAAGGAGGACAAAAATTGTTTGGATGAGTGGATAGAAAGGAAAAAAAGAAGTTGTTGATAGAACTATATAAAACTAGTATTCAACCAACAAGCTAGAAAGTTAGGATTAAATGGATACAGGGGAAATATTTGAATTCCAGATACATCCATAGGTGAATTCATTGGAGAAAAGCTAGAATGCATTTAAAGAAATACAATCTAATGATAAATTGTGTAAAACCCTTTTATAATAAGAAAAAGAGTAAATAAATATTTTAGGACTACATTTACTAAACACAGGAGGTTAGGCTCCAAAATATAGAATTCAACACCATAAGTTGAAGAACAATGAAATGCTAGTGGGAGAGTTTTCTGAGCAAGAAATTAGAGAAGTTATATTAAATTGTGATATATCCAAAAAAGTGCAGGACCAAATGGATATAATTTCGGTTTTCAATTTTTTTTTTCAAAAATGACTTTGCATATTTAAATGACTGAAAGGATCAAATCCTACTTTTATAACCCTAATCCCATAATTAGAAAATCCACAACACCTAAATTAATGTCATCTAATATCAGTAGTTGGGTGTGTGTACAAGATTCTCTCTTTAAGATTAAAAAGGTACACCTCAAAGTAATAGAGTTTAGACACACAACTTTTCTAAAGAGAAGAGAGTTGATAGACAGAGTTCTAATTGCAAATGAAACATTTGATGAAATCAAGAGTAAAAAGAGTATTCAAGTTTTCTTAAAAGGTGGATTATGACAAGGCATACGACTTTATTAGTTGGAATTCCATATGCTATATATTATAACTAATATGTTTTTACGTATTGGATGGATGAAAGCATGTCTGGAATCCTCAACGGTATCTGTCCTAGTCAATGGTAGCCCAACGGTGAAGTTTGTACCTGAGAAAAGACTTAGACAAGAGATGCACTGGCACCTATTTTTATATCTAGTACCTGTTGCATTTAAAGAGAGCTGTAAGACAAGCAAAGAAATAGAATACCATTAAGAGTGTTAAGGTCAGCACTAAAGAGGTCAAAGTAAATATGCTACGGATAATACCCTTTTTTTTGTAATGCAACAACACAAAACATCCTACCTCTGAAATCAATTTTAAGATGTTTCGAAGTGGCCTCTGGGTTAAAAGCCAACGATTTAAGAGTATGATATAGGAGGTGTTGGGGTTAGAGATGAATGTCATTCAATGTTTTTTGTTTGTTTTTTCGTTAAATATTTAACTGTGATATCACAAATCTTCCATTTACATATTTGGACACAATAGCGGGAAATTAGAGACAATAATTCTTTTAAAAATAGAACAGTGGATAAAATAAAGCATAGACTAGCAAGATGAAAAGGGAAACGTTGTCCTTTGCTGGAAGAATATACATTCTAAATTCTATTCTTACCATTGTACCCCTTTTTATATATTTTTTTTTAAATGCCTCAATTAGTAGTGAATAGAATTAAGTCAATCCAAAGAGAGTTTCACTAAGACCGGAGAAGGGATAGAAGGAGGATCGCATGGGTCTCTTGGGATAACGTATGCAAAACTTAAAGAAAGAAGAAAGGTGCGTGGATGGATTAGGGTGCGAAAGACATAAGGTTGTTCAATACAGCTTTATTGGGAAAATGGATGTGATGCCTAGGAGTGGAGAAGAGAGGATTGTGGAAAGAGCTATTAAACTCCAAGTATAAGGGTTGAAGAAATTTAATGAGAGCAAGGAATGTCAGACACGAATTTTTATGGTGGAAAGACTTATGAAAAGTAAGAACCATGGAGGAGTGGGAAAACTGCTTTTAGGATAATATTGAATGGAGAATAAGAAATGAGAAAAGTAAGGTTTTGCTCGATAGATGTGGGCAAGAGACAAAACTCTAAAGGAACAACTCCCTAATTTATATACCATCACAACATCACATGCACAGAAACATGATTAGAAACAGTAGGAAATTGAAAAAATAATAGGTGGATCTAAAAATTTGAATAAAAAATTATGTGTAAACAGGAGGTTGAGTAAGAAAATACCTTAATGCTACAGATTTATTGAGTGAAAAAAAATAATTAATTAAAAAATCTAAAAGACCTAAAATAGTTTAAAGATCAACAGCTTAAAGAGACATTAAGGACTACTTCAAGCTAAAGAACTTGTAAAGTTTATTTTTACTTACAAGTTAATGCTAAGTTATAAATAAGATTTAAAAAAAAAAAAAAACTAATGAAGCAAACTTAAGTTGGATATTCAAAGGCGATGTCCATAATTTAAATTATACAAAGTAAATACATCAAAGAAAAATGATACAAAATAACAATCTTCAGTTTTATCTATAAACACCCATAATTTAGGTTCATATGAAATAAAATTGACTAGTTATACTTTTTTCTTTTTTTTTTTTATAAGTATATCTAGACACATCAAGCATTCAAATTATATATTTATCTAAAGCTAACACAAGTCAGATACATTAGACAGAAAATAAAATAAAATTTTCTACTATCTTAATTTCACATTTTTTATTCTCTTCTTATTTTAGTTAAGTTAGGTATATTTTGGATATTTGATAAACGGATAGAAATCAATCTTTCTAACATTTGATAGAGTTTATTAGCTGAAAATGATATCTATAGAATCATATTTAAATTTTTTCTTTATTTTGTTTACTTATTTATTAATTAAATTTTTTATTATCTTATTTATTCTAAGAATTGTTTGATAATTAATTCTTTTAATAATAGTTTTAAAAATTAGTGAGGATTAATTATCATGTTAAATATTTGATTAGTTATAAATCTAAGTTGGAGCTTAATAATTAAAATTTTGACTATAAAAGTATTTAATTTATATTTATATATAAAAAGATAAGATCCAAAATTAAAAATAAGCATTAAAAACATCAATCAAAATCCTTCATAAATTATATAGCCTAATTTTCTATTTAAATATAATAAAAATGTAAGAGTAAATTTAATTGGGAACTAAAATAATATTTTGTAAATACATTAATTTTCAAAAATATAAATAAATAATAAATTGTCTAATTATTTTATTTTATATTAATTTTGCATACATCATTTCGTTATTTATACATAAACAAAGGTTCTGTAAAATAAAATTTATATTAGTTATTGTTGGAGAAGTTAGTAGGAAGATATTTTTGTTAAGACATGTTAAATTACATGGGTTACTTTGATTTCAAAAATTTAAATTTATTTATCAAAATACTTTCATGATTCATTATATTACTCGTTACATTCTAATTAAACTGAACTACAAAATGATTTGTTTTTAATGGTTTGAATCATATAAAATAATAATCATAATTTATTGAAAAAAATTACATAAAAGTATTAAAAGAATATTATTAAAAGAAAGAATATTTATTGTGATCTGTTAAACTTTCAACCGATTTACAGAATCTTTTGTGTGTATAATAAATATATATATATATATATATATATATATATATATATATATACATATATATGTCAGTAAAAAAAACATTTGATATGTTTAATTAATAATAAATGATCTTTTGAGGAAAATCATAGAGTGCTTAGATATATTCTTTATGTATAATTAATTTTTGAATCAAATTTGATTTCAGAAATCATATTTTTTGTAAATTTTTTTCAATAAATTATTACTATTTTTTTTCTTCATGTTCTTTAATAAAGTAAGTAATCTGTATTAAAGAGATAAGTAGTCATCATGATTTATTATTTTACTCAAATTAATTGCATTCTAATTAATATTGAAATGTAAAAGGATTTATTTTTAATGATTTAATTCATATATAAATATTATTTGGATATAGTTAGTTAAGTTATTTTAGGAGAAGAATATTATTACATGTGACTTTAGGTTTCCTCCAAACATCTCTTATTTTTATGTTATGAGAAATATTTTTTCCTTTTCTACTCTTATTATCGTCTTTATATTTATTTTCTGTGACATTAAAGAAAACATTAATTAATTATATTTTAATTTGTCTTGAATAATGTCTTTAAATTTTATTATAATTTTTATTATTAAACTCATGTAAAAATTGTTTAAATGTTTAAAAGAAACTTTTTTTAAAGATCTTATCTTTTTATTTTTACTAATTTTATTAAAATAAGTTATATATATATAAATCTTTTATTTTTTTTCTTGATTTTATTATTATTTACATAGAAAAAAAATTTGTTGGTCTAGAAAAGGGTGGTGTCACACAATTAGAATCAATCTCTGTGTTTTTTTTTATCCAATATTCTTTAGTGTAAGTATATCTTCTCTATTATTTTATTTCCTTTCATTATTCATCTTATTAATGTTGAAGATTGAAAGTAGAAGTAGATAGCAACAAGTATATGATTAAAAGACTACCACATGTATTGTTGCATACCAAGACTACCCACGTGTCTTTCTAAATAGAAAGAGAAATAGAAATGAAAGAGAGATGCTTAAAAGGGCAGAAAACCATTGGTTTATTGAAAGCCTAAGACTGCAACTTGTCATAAGAAATACAAAATTTGATGTCACGGTTTAGCTTACCAAAAAAGATAAAATTCATATCTAAGTACAAAATGTATTTTAAAATAAATTATTTATTATGATAATTATTACAATTATGTCAAGATAAGGATTCGAACCTAGGTCCTTAAATATACATACACAAGTTATAACCACTACATCAACATCAATTTTCTAATCATATACCGATTGTTATTATTCTTATTATGACTCTTGTTATTATTATTATTTTTAATATTAGTAAGCATAATATTAATAATACTAAAATAATAATATTATTATCTTTAATATTAATAATAATAGTAATCATATTAATAATAATATTAATAATCACGTTAATTTTAATATTAATTATAATAATAATATTAATAAATATAATATCAAAGTAATATTAATAACAATATTAATAATACTAATACTATTATTCTTAATAACATTAATATTAATATTAATAAAAGTATTAATGATAATAATAATTAAAAGATAATATTAAATATAATAATAATATTAGCAATAATTCTAATAATATTAATAAATATAATATCTAAATTAATATTAATAATATTAAAATTACTCTTATTAAAATTTTAATATTAATATTAAAATAATAATAATAATATTAATTATATAAGTTAATAATATATATATATACCAATTTTAATAATATTATTTATTTTTATTAATAATAATAATGTTAATGTAATTAATAATAATAATTAGTAATAATATTAAAAATAATAATAATGTTAAAATAATAATTATAATTTTGATAAAATTAATTATTAATATTATCTACAAAAAAATTTGTAGGTAATTTGATCGAAGGCGTATCCGGTCAAATAATCTCAGTAAAGTGTAGTACTAGGAAGTGACTCCTAGGTAGTCTCCCAAGGACCTAATTCTCTGCCAAAGGAATGAAAACACATTGAACGGAGGTTAGACAAATTTTAACAAAACAGTAATTAACGAAACTTAAAACCAGTGATTAAAAATAGATTATCCCCTTGATTTCGAATGCAGTCCAGTTATCATTGGTTTCGAAAATTTATAATGACGCTCCAACCCTTGAAACAACCCAAGTTAGTTAACTAAGCGAAAATTAACGTGAGTGTTCCTTATGCGAAACCAGCACTCGCACAACATTAATCCCAACCCCTAAACAGCGCAACTCCCTTCACTAAGCGTGAATAGAGGCACAAGTTCGTATTTACCGAATCACTAAGCGTGAACGGTCTAGCGAAAATAGTGGGTGCACAGAATGAAATCAACCGTAAAAGAGCGAAACGAATAAGCATAGAACCTCAAACTTTTCCGCAATCTCAATCAAGGGCATAACCCAAACGGATTAGCCTTCCATAAAAACGAATAAACAAAATGAGATGAAGAAGGAACAAGAATTAAATAGAAAATGAAATTAAATATATAACGAAATTTAATTGAAACAAAACCGAATGTAATTGTAGAGAAAAAACGAATTGAGTTCCAAAGCCGAGAGTCTCTAGTGTATCAAACTCCTTTGGCTTTACTTCCTTTCATAAGCGGCTAAACATAGGTCAGTCCTGAACACTAAACCTAATGGGCCCAAATCTTTCAATTTTGGTCCAATAAATAAAAACTAAAAATAAAAACTGATATGTGGCAAATCCTCTTCAATTCCAGAATTAATTTCCAAACCCAATAAAATTCCAAAGCTACCCTGAAAATAATAATAAAATTAGCTTAGAAAATCCAAATTAAATAAAATTATGAATTTCTGGTAAATGAAACCCAAACAGTGAAATAGAGCAAATGATAGACAGTTACACACAAATCACTATTAAAAATAGGTATATAAAGACAACTAAATAGGGAAAATAATGACTCATCGTAATTACATATGGATTTGGATTTGTATGTAAAATTCTTATGTAATAAATCCGTATGTAAAATTCATATGTAATGAATCCGTACGTAATATCCGTAAGTAATTATATACAGATTTGGATTCGTATGTAATTACATACGGATTTGGATCTGCAGGTAATCAATCTGTTAGTATTTTCACAATACTTAAGGATTTGATGAAGCCATGCAAGACATGACCAGCAAGCCAAAGCAAGCAAGTGGAAATGTGTTCTAGGCTGTGTCTTAGTGTGAGTGAGTATGATTGGCCGTTAAAGAGAACCTATGCACATCTAAGGAGAAATTCATTAGCACATGGGTTAAATGATTTAAATCAAACCATAAAAAGGTTTTAAACTTTAGTTAAAAACAGTTTTGGAAAATAAAGTACTGAACTATTATGAACTGATTTCAAGTTAAGCTGAATCAATTTATTCGTGTCTGGGTATAAATGAATTAACAGTTTTGGAAAATAAAGTACTGAACTATTAAAAACTGATTTCAAGATAAGCCGAATCAATTTATTTGTGCCTGAGTTTAACTGAATTAACTATTTTCTGAAAATCTGGTTTGAGCTCTTCTTCTATAAAACAGTGGGTTTTTCATGTGTAAAATACAAGAAATACAAGAAAAAGAAAGAGAGAACAGAGAAAAGTACGAAGAGAGATACATTTTTGAAAATCACAATCATTTTGAAATACAGTCTGTGAGAAATACTGTGAGATTCTGCTGTTTTCATAATAATCAGTTTCGAAATAGGGCTTTTACTTGAAGAATCAATTCTGACTAAAGTGTGCTACTGGGTTTCTTCAAGACTGTGTACAGGCCTTTCTTTCTACGCCAATCAAGGAGTTTTTCTAAACCCTTCTTGATCCTGTTTGAATCAAGATTTGAGGTGTTTTCATTGTAATTCTGTGAAATTCATTGAATGTTTGTACTGGTTTGGGCTTTAGAAGTAAGCTTGTGTTTTCTACTGAAATTGATTGGAAGCTGCGGGGAGCAGTAGATCAATTTACAGGGTTCTGATTTCTACGGGGAGTAGAAATTGACTGGTCTGGGCTATAGGAGTTAGCCTAGGGTTTTCTGCTGAAATTGATTGGAGACTACGGGGAGCACTGAATCAATTTAGCAGGGTTCTGATTTCTACGAGGAGTAGAAATTGACTGGTTTGGGCTATAGGAATTAGCCTGGTGTTTCTGCTGAAATTGATTGGAGGCTATGGGGAGCAGTAGATCAATTTAGCAGTGTTCTGATTTCTACGGGGAGTAGAAATTGGTTGATTAATTGTATGACAACAATTAATTGAGTTAGTGGAACTTTCTCTGCAAGTGATGCAGAGAAGACTGGACGTAGCCCTGTGTGGTGAACCAGTATAAAATTGATTGTGTCTCCTCTTCTTGAACCCTTTTCTTATAATCTTGATTTGTTCTTGCACTGCACAATGAATTAAATTGAAAGATTGAATTAATTTTAGGTAATCTTGATAAAACTGGTTTAAGTCCTCTACTGTATATTGATGTGTGCAATGTAACTTGAATTGTGTGTTGATTCTGATTATTCTACTATAGTTGTTCTTGAAATCTTGATTAACAGACTGTTTCTTTTGAAACATTGTATTACATACAACATTAACTGGAAATTAATTGCATTACTGGAAAATTTAATAATCTGCAATATCACATCAGTTTTAATTCTGAACAAATCTGATCTGAAAGTTGTTCTGCAATGTTAAGAATCCGAGTTGCTGCATACTTAAGAGTTCATTACTGCAGTGTGATTCTTGATACTTTTACTGCAAGAATTGTGTATTTGATCCTATGCTGACATTGAAATTAACTGATAATTGACTTTGGCTGAATTACTGTAATACTGCAGAATTGGTATCATTGTTGTGTGTTCTTGGTGAAACTAAATAATTGAATCTGCATTCTGAATAATTTTCAATTCTGCATATATTGATTGAAATCAGTGTAGTGCTATGTTAGGAGTTTTAAATTAGTATTTTGTAATTCTGTTCCTCTCTGCTCTCATTCAATTTGGAGTTGTGTATGATTTTGATCTGAGTGTAATATTGCTATTGGAACTGTGTGAATTTGATCTGATTAATGTGCTGTTGTGAAATTGCAATTCTGTGTGATTGAGAATTTGTTGTGTGCTTATATCTGTCAGTATAACAAATTGATTCATTCGTGCTTTGAATCAATTTGTTTCTTTACTGCACCCTGTATCTTTAGCACCAAGATTCATTAAAGTTTTTCAGATTGCAAAAACTATTTTCAAAGGTCTAAATTGGTTAAAATCTTTCTATGTTCAATTCACCCCCCCTCTTGAATTCAGCCTAAAACGTTTTCACAATCCATATGTAATGAATCCGTATATAATGCTAAATTTACACACGGATAAAAATTCGTATGTAAATCAAGAATTTCTTGTAGTGAATCACGACTACTAGATCTTCTGTTAGTTGCACTTGAGGTTATCTGAAGAGGGCATTGGAATTTCTACAGGTATATCTTATCATATTTAGAGAACTGACTCCAAAATTTCCTTGCTGAATATTACATCAAATTCATTCAACTTGGACCTTAAAAGACCTATCACGTCCAATGTAATGTTCCAATAAACAAGTCCTAATAATACCTCATACTGATAGGTAGGGCCTAGAAAAATTCTATGTCTCTAATAATAGGAACAATGATGTCCCTGACTGGATTGTAATCTCTGATTCTATATTAAAACGACTTAAAACCTTAACTTAAAGTTGATCCTTAATAGTTGTTAAGCAGTGAATAAACTCACTAATGAACTTGATCTTGCATGAACAGGTTGGAAAATGAGCATCTAAACAATGTTAGTCATTACCGAGTAGTGAAAATAGTTCCACTTCCATTTCGAGAGACAGATTCTGACTGATGAACTGATTTTCTTGTACAAAGAATGATGTCGTACAGACATGCTAACAAAAAAGTGACATGCAATGTAAAGAGTAAAAAGGAGAGGACGAGAAGTAAAAAAAACTTCTTTAAGTTTGTTTCTTGTTTATTGTCTCTTTTAGGCAACTCGACATGTTAAAAATCATACAAAGAAGGAATTTGTTTTTTTTTTTCATGATTTTAGCTAAGTACCTCCCATTTTAAATGATATAATGCACTTCCATATGCTTGGTTCCTGAATGAAAGATAGTATTTTCTACAAAATAACCCAAAAAAATAATATATATCTGATTTACTAGTACACTATTATACCACTCCTATGGATCAACTTACCACACTCATCACATGTTACATGTTAGGCAAAATTAGATACTTATAGATTAAACTACCCATGAACTACCTCCAAAAGATTATTATACAGTTTTTTTTTTTTGGTTGATTTGATAAATAGACTACCTGTATTAATAAAAAATAGATTAAAATAAGTAAAAGGGATAAATAAACTACCTGTATTAATAAAAAAATAGATTAAAATAAGTAAAAGGAAGTGTTTTTACGAATGAATGTTGTAATTGGAAAATTTTTCATGATAAAAATATCATATATTTTTATATTTATAAGTTTCAGTTATTTATTTCTCTTATTGAGTAACAATATTCTCTTTTTCTTTTTAAAAATATAAATAACATTAAATTCATAAAAATAGAATTTATTAACAAAATTTTAATTGAGTAAAAACTATAATCTTTCTTTATATAAACGATGTATCAACATTTAATTTAGTTCAAATAACAAAAAGTTATTAAATAAAATAAAGTATAATTACTTTTAGAAACACTCAAAAATATAAAATTTGAAAGATATTATATCTGAAGTTTTTGAAAAAATACATATTTTTATAAAAAATAATTATGTTTGCTAAATTGATTCTTTCATCTTGGATTTTTAAATTGATGAATCTCAAAACCTATACTAAATAAAATAAAATATTTTAATTTGTTTTACCATAAGAATGTTTGTTTATATATATAATATGCATTTTAGATAACAAAATGATTTGTCAAATAAAGGTGGTTTATTAATGTTATATATAGAATTATTTTACATAACTACTTTGATTTTAATTTGTCCAGATAATTAAAATATGTTAAATAAAATAAAACATAATTGATTTAAACAATAAACACTAAAAAGTGAAATTTTTTTAAAATATATCTGAAAAAAGTAAATTAAGAAAATAGAAAAATATGTTTTATTTAATTTAATAAAACTTCAAAAATATTAAATAAAATGTTTTTTTATCTTAAATATATCTAAAAGTAAAAAATATATAATAAAATAATATCTCAACTTCAAAATATAACTTTTATAACTATGATTTATTAATAAAAAAATTGTAACCACTCTAAAATTCTCTCTAGTTCTCTTAACCTCCTTGTTTTCACTCTCCACAATTCTTACTCTCCAATATATCTCAACTTTCAGCAACAACTTCTTCAATTTTTCCTTTTTGTCCACTCAATTCATATAAACAAGGTGCATGAGAATATTAAAGGGGGCGATGAAAAAATAATAATAAGAGAGAGATTAGTAAAAGAGAGGTAACACAAAGGAAGAGAACAAGTGAAAAAGTGAACAGTGAAAGAAAAAATAAAAGCAAAGGAGAAACAAGAGGGTGAAAGATCAAATACGTTAAAAAGGAAAAAGAATCTTGTAAGGGGTATTTTGTTTCCAGTTTCTCCTCTCTTCTCGTATAGTTTAGATATGTCTACTACCCCATCTCTTTCAGGAATAAATAGTTTATGTTATCCGATGTACTCCAGAATTGATAATATTCATTTTCACTGTTATATTTCGTGATTATATATTAACAAAATCAACTTCTCTTAGTTACTATTATATTTAATCATTTTATATTAACAAAATCAATTCTTCTTAGTTTCTAACCTACCTAGTCCCTTTTGTAATCCTTTTTCTAGAAGTATTTGGATACTAGTTGCTATAATCTAATTATATTATTAATCCTCATTAGTTTTATCTGACAATTGAAGATATCTGAGTAAAAAAAAATAATATTGGAATTCATGGAAGAGTAAATGAAAGGTAAAAGTTTGAATTTAAAAAAATATATATATATCTGCTGGGCCACCACCTGAATAAGCTAGCATCATGAAAATATTAAGGAAAATTGGTACAATGACTAAGTGCCACTGACCTCAAGCCACCCTCTACTATTGCTTTAAGTTGGACGCCACATGAATTGAAACGAACACTACGTGGACAAATAGTTACTTCTGGTAGTTATTCCCAACGTGTTGTGTTTGTTGATTTTTCTGACACAACTCCCTAGTCTTATTTTTTCATATTTCTTCAAGAGTGAAGGGGTTAATTGGAGGTTTCTGAAGTAAAAACGTAAGTTTTGAAGACCTGAACTTTATTAAGGCTTTCTTGAGGTTCTCTTGTCTTCTCTTTACTTATCCATCTTTTTTCAAGAGTGAAGGGGTTAATTGGAGGTTTCTGAAGTAAAAACGTAAGTTTTGAAGACCTGAACTTTATTAAGGCTTTCTTGAGGTTCTCTTATCTTCTCTTTACTTATCCATCTTTCTTCATTATTCATCTTTTCTTTTTGGGCTCTTCATGACAATGAAGAGTTAAACTCATTTTGTTGGATTTAAATATAACCAACTTAGTATTGTTTATATTTATATATGTCTTTCCATTCAATGTTAGCATTTTGTTTTTATACTTAATGTTTGTTCTGTTTTAATCATTCATAGCTTGATATTTTATTCATTAGGTATTGGAAATTATCTCTTATAATTTAGAATCGAATCAAAATACCCAGCGAATCAAAAAGATATATCTATAAAAAATAACTTTGAAATTTTTATAAACTTTTTAAATTATACCCATTTTCATAATTTACAACTAAAATTGTATAGAATTCATACATGTTTTTGTCACATTTTCCACATTTTCTAGCTTAAACTAAATCTTATGAAAAATTTTATATTACTACAATTAAGAAGAGTTGAACTCAACACCCTTGAGTGTAAGGAACCTTTGATCACTGTGCCAAACAAACTATATGATTATATTATGATTATTGTTATTCTATTATGATTATATTATGGTTATGATTATTAATATTATTAATAAAATTATTATTATTATTATTATTATTATTATTATTATTATTATTATTATCGTTAATAATAATATTTTTATTCTTATTATTAATATTATTTTTATTAAAAAAACAACAACAACAATAATAATAATAATAATGTAATAAAATTTAAAATACTAATATTAGTAATAATATTAACACTAATAATAAAAATAATACTAATATTAATATAAATATAAATAATATGAATAGAAGTAGTAATAATATTTCATATATTAAAAAACATATAATAATAATATTAATATAAATAATAATAATAATGTTATTAATAACATTAATAATATTTTGTAATATAAATATTAATAACATTAAAAAATTTAACAATATCAAAACAATATTCATAATTTGAAAAAAATATAATATTGATAATAATAATAATAATAATAGTAATAATAATTTTAATAATATTATAAATAACAATATTAGAAATAATAATAAAATAATAATAAAAACAATAATATTAACAATAATATTATTAATATTAACATTAATAACAATGATGATAAATATAATATTAATAATAATAATATGAGTAATACCCATGATAATAATATTAGTAATACCAATGATAATAATAATATTAATAAAAATTTAATAATAATATTAATAATAGTAAGAAAAATGTTAAAAATATTATTAACATTAATTTTAGTATTAGTAATATCAACAAAAATATTAATATTATTAATAATATTCACCTTTACTAATGGTATTATTAATTAATTAATATGAACATCATTAACAAGACATATATTGTTTGTAGTATTAGTTTTATCTATGAATATAAGTTCGTAGGTATTACTCACAGACATAGGACCATAGGTATTATCCACGGACATAGGTAAATAATTATAGACCTATGTCCATGGATAATATTAAAATATTACTTATAATAATATTAACATAAATAATATTAATAATATTATTAATATTTATTATCATTATTACTATTAATAATAATAATATGTAATAACAATATTAATATTAATAAAAAATAAAAATAATATTACTATGTTTAATAAAAATACTAACAAAAAAATCTTCAAAATAAAAATATTTGAGGATAATCATAATAATAATGATGATGATTATAACTACAACAACAACAATACCAATAATAATAATAACATATTAAAACATGAATAATATTCTCATAATATTAATAAAATTAATAATAATATTTATGTAAATAATAAGAATAACAACAATAATATTAAAATTAATAATTTAAATATAAGTCATATTATTAAAAATACAGTTTTCTAGGTAATATTGTCATATGTTATGTTGAATTTACCTATGAATACAAATCCATGGGTAATAATTGTTTGCACCAAGAGCTGCTATATGATTTGATGAAATCAACACAAGAATGGAGTCTACAAGGGATCATAGCTAGCAACGTGAATTGTATGAAGACTCATAGAGCTTGTTAGAGTTTTGATCCTAGACCTTGGCTCAGTGTGTGTGAAAGAGTTTGGTTTTGGTTAAAATCATATGTTGCATGTTTCATAATTCAAAGTAAGCTCCAAAATTGGTTTTGCTTAAACAAATTATTAAAAAAGGTTTAAATAAGGCCAAATTAGATTTTGAGAAACTAATTCAAAAAGGAATTAAATAAATTGATTTCAGATTTTGAACTTGATGAATTTTCTTCTAAGTCACAGAAAATTCAATCGATTAACCAGTTGATACAATCAATTAAAGATTTGACAGGACTTATGACTAGTTTTCTTATATAAACATCTAAGTCATTTAAGCAAATACTTGTGAAATTTTCAAGAGAGAAAACGCGTGAACACCTTGAGATATTTTAGCAATCAATTTTCATCAAGAACATGAATCTTGGAGCATTGCTTTGGATGTGAATTCGTGAAACTGTGATTTTGATCCAGAGCTAAGTGTTCTACTCTATTCTTAATATTTATAATCTGTTGAGTAGATTCACTGCTGTAATTGTTTCACTGATTGATCTTTTTTATACTGTGAGTGTGGTGTTACGAATTACATAGGGATTGTAATTGTAACTGGTTTAGTGCAATAACTTCTGCATTGGTTTGACAACTGCTATAGGGTATAGTAAGTTGTTCCCTGCTGGGAGCAGTGGTTGCTTGTAGGTTGTAAGTGTTGTGTACTGTGTAAAACTTATCTTGGTAACCTTTTTTAGTGAAACTCTTTGCTGGTTGGCAAAGGACTAGACGTAGCCCTTGAGGAAGGTGAATTAGTATAAATCATTGTGTTTTTTATCTTTCTTTCTCTCTTCTTGAACATTCTATATTGTTCTGTCAATCGCGCAATTAATTGTTCTTCGCGTATAATTGATTGTTCATTTTTCTAGTGCTTTTCTGTATTTTTCTAGAACTGTTATTTCTTCTCAATAATCAACTGAATCTATTTTTGATAACACTAGAGTGCTTATTGTTTTATATAATCTCAGTTTCGTAGATTGAATTTCTAGAAACATATTTTCTTGATTAAATTGTTAGTTCTTGATTTGCTAATATATCTGAATAACTTGTATTGTGTGACTAATATGAAATTTACTGCAATTATTGTTCATCTAGTTATTCTTGTGTAATTCTGATACATTTTATAATCAATTGCTTCCTCTCCTGATTCTGGTGGTGTTTCTGATTGACTAATTTGTATTCTTAATATCATCCAAATTAATTGTTTCTTGACTAGTTTGATTTACACTCTGAATTCTGTTAAGTGTTGTTGCTATTTACTATTTCTGAGTATAGCTTGATTTATAAATTGCTTAATTGAGTGTGTATTCAGTTGATTGTTTCAATGATTCATGTTAACTACTGAGTGTTAGTTTTCAATATTGTCTACTATTTTAATTAATTAATTCTGATTTGGAATCAATTGATCTTTTCATGTGCACTTCTTAATATCATTTTTTAGTAGTTTTAATAAAGAACTTCATTCTACATTTTATAAAAGTCATTTTTGCAAAAGTTTTTTGAAAGTTCAATTCACCCTCCTCTTGAACTCGGCCTAAACTTGTTTTTCAATTGGCATCAGAGTTAGGACTTGAATCCTAGTCAAGTTTTTGATCCATGGATGAGAACAAACTACCTTTTGCTGAAGGAGCCTCTATTCACAGGCCACGTATGTTTTTTGGGGTGAATTACCAATTTTGGAAAGTGAGAATGAATATCTTTATTGAATCTATTCATCGTGGTATTTGGAATGCTTTAGTAAATGGTCCTTATATTCTTATGGTTATGGTGGATGGTGTGTCTGTTGAAAAATCATATGATGAACTGTCTAATGCTGAAAATAAAAGAATTCGTTATGATTGTGTTGCAAAAAATATAATCACATCTGCCTTAAATCTTGATGAATTCTTCAGGGTATCCCAATGCAGCTATACAAAAGAAATGTGAGACATATTGGAGGTCACACATAAAGGAACAACTTATGTGAAGCGACCTAGAAAACATGCACTCATTCAGGAGTATGAGTTGTTTAGGATGCAGCCTATTGTAGATGTTCAGAAACAGTTTACTCATATTGTTAAACAAGTGTCAAGATAGAAGTTGGTCGTCCAAGGTGATTGCAATATCCGAGACTAGAGACTTGGCCGCCCTCACCACAATAGCACTGTTGGCAAGTTGAGGGAACATGAGCTTGAGATGACAAGGCTAAAAGAGATGAAGACCGTTGAAAAGAAATCCAGAAGTCTTGCACTCAAGACAAAGGCTGCAGATATTGAGTCCAGTGAGGAAAGCTCAAATGAATGCAGTGATACTGAAAATATCAATTTATTGACAAGGAGATTTCAGAAGTTTATCAAGATGAAGGGCCAGATGAAGAATCAACAGAGTAAAAAAGTATAACAAGAAACTTGGTTCTAATTCGACTAAATTCACCTATTTTGGCTGTGGTAAACAGGGTCATATGAAAGTAGACTTCTCAAGCCTTGCTAACAGAGAAAAGGAAAATGAGAAGTAGAGCCACAAATCTAGAAAGGGAAGGAAAGCATATATAGCATGGGAAGACAACGCTACTTCTTCCAGCAGCTCTTCACATGAGTATGTGGAAGCTAATCTATGTCTAATGGCTGGAGAAAATTCAGAGGCAAGTAGCATAAATTCCAACACTTCCTTTAATATTACAAATTACAGTTCACTTCTTGAGGCTTTCTTTGAAACCCATGAAGAAGCCAACAGATTGATTTGTCCAACAATAGATTGAAAGGACTGAATAATTCGTTAGAAGGCAAAATCAAAGAGCTGGAAGATGAGCTTCTGAAATTGAAAACAAATTTTGATCATCTTGAAATGATTTACAAAGCTTCCAGCGAATTTGATTCTAACAATCTAATTAATTGTGAAAACTGTCAGACGATATTTAATACAAAAACTTTGGGAATAATTTTTTGGGACATTATATTTTCTAATAATGTTAGATATCAAATAGTCGCACGCGTCATACGATATTTAATATTATTATTCTAAATGTTCTTAAATATCAAATGGCCATACACGTCACGCGATATTTAATATGAAATTTTGGAAATAAATCCTTTTAATATCAAATTTCAAATAAAAAAATTAAAAAAATGTCACAAATAAAAAACTATCAACTTAACAAACAATCTTATCCAAAGAACTACATAACCCTGAGTTTTCATCCCTATGGAAATATGTAGGAGCAAGGCTTAACCTTGTCGGGCCCCTAAAAATAAAAAAAAATATTTTTGTTTGATTTTATCTTTACTTTTGACGAAAATAAACATTTTGAAAATTACACTCATTTTATTTATTTAATTAAAGGTACCGTCTTAGGACGGGCGTTGTGGGGGTGCTAATATCTTTCCCACACGTAACCAACTCCCGGACCTAGATCCAGTTTCGCAAACTTGCCTTATTCATTTTCGGTTTTTCCATAGTTTTCCATAATAAACAATGGTGGCAACTCCTTTTTCCTAATTTCAAATTATTTTAATTTATCTCTTTTGGATCACGGTTCCCGTCGTGACCTCCGGTTGTGACAGATGGCAACTCCGCTAGGGACTAAGTTTAGAGAGTCTGGCCGATTTTAATTAAATAAGTAAATATGAGTGTGATTTTCTAAATGTTTGTATTTTTCTTTCTTTTTGTATATATGTATTTTTGCTTGTTCTTGTTGGAATAATTAAACCCTAGGATAGACGACATGCCTTATCTACTATATCTGCTATGTATCTGCTTGGGAAATTTTCTTCCGGCTGTTTTGTAGGTGGGGGTTTAGGTGCATTATTCTCCCTTCACACACACGCGCGCATTTTCTTGTGCATATCATGAGTTGGGCCCTATACCCGGGTCTAAAAAAATTAGAATTAGGAGGGGTTGTGTAGCAATGTCACAAGGATGTACTTCCTTTTTTGGCTTTTGCGAGAACCCCAGCTAAAGTCTGTTCACTTCATTCGTATATCCATAAAAGTTGTTTACCAACTGCAATGGGTATACGATGGAGTGAGTCATAGCTCTAGTGGCCTTATATCCTTAGGAATTAGGAGCCAACCTATGTGAGTGTGCATTCAATGACATAGACCCTTAGGTATGTTGAACCTGGTTTAGGGCACAAGGGAGATATTTTGCACGTCATTACCTCTCACCTTACTTTTAAAAAATATGTATATAAAGAGTGTTTTATAAATAAATAAATTTTGTTTCTTATACAAGCATCCATTGTATATCTTTATTATGTCATAATTGAAGAAGAACGATAGGAGATATAAGGAATTTAACTCATATTCTTCATCACCAATGCATTGCATGCATTTTCTCATTTAACCTTACTCTTATTCATTAAAGGTTAGAAATTATAAAGTTGTGGGAATGGAAATTAATATGGGGTCTGGAGTTGAGAAGGAATTTGATTCAAGTTCATTGAAGAAAAAGTTATTTTTTAAGATAAAGGAGAACAATTTGACCAATCTTAGAGCATTAGGACGAAAGCTCAAAACAGTACAGAGGGATGCCTTTAGAATAAAGTATGGGAATCTGCTAAGTCTATTGAAGGTAGAGATTTAGGTATCTGCAATCACAGCTTTAGCACAATACTATGATTTGCCTCTCAGATGTTTTACATTCCAAGATTTTCAGCTAGTATCGACTATTGAAGAATTTGAGTATATCTTGACTTGTCGATGGAAGGGAAGATTCTGTACAGATATCTTAAACAACACAGTTCTATCTCGACATTGGCTGAAATCCTAAAAATACACCCGAAGGAGTTGGAAAGCAGGCTGGTAGAAAGAAAAAACACAAGAGATTTTCCACATAAGTTCTTAGAGACTTATCTATACCGGTTAGCCAGGAAGGAAGATTGGGGTACATTTATGGATATCTTAGCTCTAACTCTTTATGGCATCATGTTATTTCCCAACTTGGAAGGCTTTGTGGATTATGCCGCTATCAATGTGTTTGTTGCAATGAAAACTAGATTTGAAAATCCAGTCACAACCATTTTAGCTGATATCTACGAAAATCTCGATTTGTGTTATGAAATGAAGCAAAAGAAGGTGTCATGTTGTCTGCCTGTGTTATATGTTTGGCTTACATCCCGTGTCAGTGATAAAGTGATCAACATCAAATGTCCCATTAAGGAGGTGTTACAACATGGGCCTGAGATGAAAGAAGGAAAAGGTTGGTCATAGTTCTTTCCCGATCTGATCAAGAAAAAAATCAAATGGCAACCTTCATGGCAACAAAGGTCACTTATCATATACCATTGTGGGAACTACCCAAATGTGCGGCTTATAGGTAATAGGGGTTGTATTAATTATAACCCAGTGTTGACTCAAAGGCAATTTGGGTATCCCATAAAAGGGTTACCAACACCCGATGCTCTTACCACTTTACTGATTTCCTATGAGGATGGGGGTACTACTGAAGTTCTCCGTGATATCGGAAATGCATGGAGAAATGTGATTCGTATGGAAAGGGATTCAAGAGCCTGGGTAGTGAATAGAGAAATCCCTTATTGACAATGGATCATAGAGAGAGTCGAGAAAGTCAAGTTGCCTTTCGAACAAATCTCCACTTGCTTAATGAACGAAGAACAGATGCAAAATGTGGAATCAGAGGAAGTAAAGCAGCTAAAAGAGGAAGTTACAAGATTGAAAGAGAAAAATGCCAAGATAGTTGATGACTTACTAGGCCTACGACATAGCTATGCAGATCTCGAAAGAGAGTATGAGGAAAGGACAGAAGCATATGAAGGGCTAGTCAGGAAACATATAACAGAAAGAGATTATACACACAGAATTAAGCAAGATCTATCCACAGCCAATAAGGAGTTAACAATGAGGGCACATGAGCGAAATGCGGCCTTATTAGCAGAATGTCAATGGAAAAATTTATATGAAGACATAAAAAGGGGTAAACAAGAGGCGTTGAGAAGGGTGCAAGAGTTACAACTCCAAGTTAATAGCATGGAACACCAAGTGGAAGAGACCGTAGCAATATGCGAAGAAAGGGTGAATGAAGAACGCATGCGACTAATGACAGCAGAGGAAAGACACCAAGCTGTGATGACTTGTGTAAGAGATTATATGGTTGAACAAGAAAAGGATGTGGTAATACTGAAGGAGAAATTTTTCCCAATTGGCTGCTCTAGCTAACGGGGCTATAGATGACGTGCCTAGAATGTTACGTGAAGTTGACGTAGTGACATTTCGTGACCCTTTGAGAGAAGTTCAGATTTTTCTCAATTATTGCAAATGGCTAGTGGAGCAGATGAAGAGTCTAATTGATCGTGCTAGGAATTGATAGCAGTTTCATTTTGTCTTTTCTTTGAAGATGTATCGATTTGAATTCATTGAATAAATCAGATTACTTTGATACTCCAGATCTGAGTTAATTTTCATTACATATCAATTACACAACTTTATAATTTTCAGCTAGTCGCATTTTTTTCATATTTTTCGTCTAATTCATTTTAAATACAATGCATAAAAAAGCAATAACGACAAAATTTCCACGACACCCATATAGGACTCACGCCAATCGACAGAATATGGAAGATTGGGAGCAAACACAAGAAATAATGAAAGCAATGAAAAGTGATATTAATGATCTAAAGGATCAGATGAGTCAGATTCATGGTCTAAAGGATCAAATGAGTCAGATTCTCGAAGCTCTAACAATCCTAAATAGCAAACGTGAAGCTGCTACTAGAAATGAAAGAGATCAGTCTTCACATTCTCCTATTTTTTAACAAGGGACATTACAGACCCGAGATCTTAATCAAGGAAATCGAACAAATCAAAAGTTCTCTCTGTACGGCTTGCCCCTAAACTATGAACCACCATACGAGGAAGGTGTGGAGCAAGAAACTATACCACAAGATGTTAATGCTGCTAGTGCTAAAGGTCAACCTAAATTCACACAAGTACCACCTGTTGGTCATGGTGAAAATGTAGTAATTAATAAAATTCCTTCTACTACCCAGCCACAAGTCTTACAAATTCTTATTGGTGAACCATCTTCGGCAAAGGTCAATATTTCTAAAGATATTCAAAATGTATTGATTAATGCTAACAAGACCAAGGACAAGCTAGAAATCTTAGAGGAAAGCCTTAGAGTGATTGAAGGAGTCAACGCCTGTGAATTTGGAGATGTCGCTCGACTATATTTAGTCCCTGATGTCGTGATCCCTCCCAAATTGAAAGTGTCAGAGTTTGAAAAATATAAGGGAGCAACTTGTCTAAAGAGCCATCTAACCATGTATTGTCGAAAGATGATCGCTCATGCTCATGATGAGAAGCTATTGATGCACATTTTTCAATATAGTCTAGCAGGAATGACTCTGAACTGGTATATGCTTCTAGAACCAGCTAGGGTTCGTTCTTCGAAAAATCTTATAGACGCTTTTCTGAAGCAATATAAGTACAATATGGACATGGCTCCTGATAGAATCCAATTGCAAAACATGATGAAGAAGAATTCTGAAACTTTCAAAGAGTATGCACATAGATGGAGAGAGCTTACTGTCCAAGTTGAACCCCCACTACATGAGAAAGAGATGACTACCATGTTCATAGAAACATTACAAACTTTGTTCTATGAGCATGTGCTCGGAAGCATTTCCTCTAATTTCTCTAATATTGTCACTATTGGAGAAATGATTGAACATGGATTGAAAAGTGGAAAAATAGCACAAGGCTCGTCCGCAGCCACCAATGCTAAAAAACCCGGGTTCAATCCCAACAAGAAGAAAGAAGGAGAGGTTCAAGCAGCTTCTGCCACGCCTTACTGGGGAGGTATCAACGGCAATATCGTCCTAATTACAGACCTTCATCTGCATATGTTGCAAATGCTGTGCCGAGCTATTCTTAGAATGCTCCTAGGCCACCAACTGTATTTCGACCTCCATTTACACCTAATAATTCATTTCCGCATAGAACTGGAGGTCAGAATCTTAATCAAGCACAAAGTCAAGGCTATGGCCAGAAGAGAAATAATTCGGGAGATAGAGTTGTGAATTTTACTCTTATCCCAATGACCTGCACAGTGTTGTTGCCTGATTTGCTCAAAAATTCACTAGTGGCCTTATATCCAACAAAGGTTGTACAACCACCATATCCTAGATATTATGACGCCAATGCCAAATGTGAATATCATAGCGGAGAGATTGGTCATTCAATTGAGAATTGTCGAGCTTTCAAATATAAAGTGCAATCTCTGCTTGACTCAAGATGGCTTACCTTCTAGGAGCAAAAGCCAAGTGTTGAAAAGAACCCTTTGTCTGGACATGCAAACTCCACGGTTAATGTTGTCATAGAGGAACAAGATCTGAGATTTGTTAAAAGTGTAACTGAAGTGAAGAAACCTATGAATGAGGTTTTTAGAGCAATTTGTCAAGTTGTTTTATTCTAATACGAATATAGGTCGGGACATAAATGTGGTTTTCATGCTTGCACCAAACATTCCATTGATGAGTGTGTTGAGTTTAAATATTTTGGGCAAGACTTGATAGACAGGCATGTTCTACAGGTTTTTCATCAAAAGAAAGAAGGTGAAGTGTTTACTAGAGAAGAGTGGCTTCCATAAAGGAATAAACCATTGGTAATACAATTTACCAAGGCTACCACTCCTATTCCTTCAGGGAAACAACCTTTAGTAATTCAAACAGCATTATCTTTCTCGTATAAGAATGATAAAGTTGTTCCTTGAAAATATGGTGTTAGTATCGTTCAAGGAGAGCAAAAAGAAGAATCAGTTGAGCAAGGCAATGACTAGGAGCGGGCGCCTTTTTACTCATCCTAACTTAAGAGGTGGAAAAATCTATAAGAAGAATAAAGAAGAAATTGATATGGAAGAGGCGAAATCATATTTCAAGGGAAAAGTTATGCAAGTTAATTCAGAGCCTGAAGAGAGAGAGAGAAGGGCGATTACTGATGAGGATGCTTCTGAGTTTCTAAAGTTCATCCAGCAAAGCGAGTACAAAGTGGTGGATCAATTAAACCGGATGCCTGCAAGGGCATCTTTGTTGGAATTGTTAATGTATTCAACTTCTCATCGGAAGCTATTAATGAAGAACTTAAGCGGAGCTCATGTGGAACAAGATCTCTCCTTAGACAAATTTGAAGGGATTGTTAGCCACATCACCACTAACAATTACTTAACTTTTAATGAGGATGAAATACCTTCGGATGGTAGAGGCCATAACAAAGCTCTTCATATTTCGGTCAAGTGTATGGATCATTTTATTTCATGTGTGCTAGTCGATAATGGTTCATCTTTGAACATAATGCCGAAAACCACATTGAACAAATTGTCTAGTGATGGGATTCATCTACATCCCAGTACCATGGTGGTGAGAGCTTTTGATGGCAGCAAAAGAGAAGTTATAGGGAAGGTAGAACTACTAGTACAAGTCAGTCCATGTACTTTCCAAATTGTATTCCAAGTAATGGACATATTACCAGCATATAGCTGCCTGCTGGGAAGGCCTTGGATACACACGGCTGGTGTAGTACCATCTACTTTGCATCAGAAGCTAAAATTTTTAATTGATGATAAATTGATTATAGTTTCTATAGAGGGAGATTTGGTAGTATATGGATCCACATCCACTCCCTATATTGAAGCTACAAAAGAAGTTTTGGAAACCTCTTTTCAGGCTATGGAGATTGTTAGTACAACCTATGTAAAACCCTTCATGGTGAATCCATGTTTGTCTAACGCATCTTTGATGATGGCCAAGACTATGATGAAAGAGGGGTATAAGTATGGTAGTGGTTTGGGCGTAAATGGTAAAGGGTCTGTAATGCAACTGAAATTGGTTGAAAACAAAGAGAGGTATGGTTTGGGATACAAACCTACTCATGCTTATCAGAGGAGAATCATCGAGGAAAGAATTGAAAGAAGTCGAGCCAAGATAGAAGGTCGGGAATCGAGGACGAAAGAAATTCCCATGTGCAGCCTGGATCAGAGCTTCTACAGCACCGGATGGATCAATGTTGATCAAGTGGCAGCAATCGAGCAGAGGCATCGATATCAGAACTTCAATCTTGTACACCCTTGTCTTCCTAATGAACAAATTGGCAATTGGAAATCTGTAGACATACCAGTAGTGTTTACATGTGATGAAATGTAATGCTTTAGAAAAACAAATATTTGTTTGGTTTTGAACAGTTTATTTCTCATTGTGGTAATTTGAACAGTTTGTTTTCATTTGAATTTTTTTGTCTTATCTATTTATTTTCGTAAAAATTGAATAATGCAAATATGATGATGCTTGTTTTGAAAATAATTATTCCAATATTTCGTATCCAAATTTCACAGACCCCGATGTTATATGGAAAATGATGAATATGAAGAAACCTGTGAACCCTCTCCATAATTGTTGAGATTAGTTAAACAAGAAGCAAGGGAAATAAAACCACATCAAGAAGAGGTTGAAATGATTAATTTGGGAAATGAGGGGGAAGAAAAGAAAGTTAAAATTGGAGCTGGTTTGACAGAAGAAATGAGACAACAACTATATACTCTTTTAAAAGAATTTAAAGATATATTTGTCTGGTCGTATAAAGATATGTCTGGTCTAGACCCCGAAATTGTACAACACTGATTACCCCTTAAACCAAAATGTCATCCAATTAAACAAAAATTGAGAAGAATGAAACTAGAGGTATCGTTGAAAATAAAGGAAGAAGTGGAAAAACAATTCAATCTGGATTTTTAGTACTAGCATAGTATCCTCAATGGATAGCAAATGTTGTCCTCGTACCAAAGAAAGATGGGAGGTTTGAATGTGTGTAGATTATAGAGATTCGAATAGGGCCAGCTCTAAAGATGACTTTCCTTTACCACATATTGACACATTAGTGGATAATACTGCTACATCATCATTATATTCATTCATGGATGGATTCTCTGGATATAATCAGATTAAAATGACGCCTGAAGATATTGAGAAGACTACTTTTATCACTTTATGAGGCACGTTCTGTTATAAAGTAATGTCTTTTGGGTTGAAGAATACTGGGGCAACCTATCAAAGGGCAATGGTGACTCTTTTTCATGACATGATGCACAAAGAAATTGAAGTTTATGTTGATGATATGATAGCTAAATTTGCATCTGAAGAAGAGCATCTTGTTTATTTGAAAAAGTTATTTTAAACGTTATGAAAGTACAAGCTTAGGTTAAAATTCGTCTAAATGTACTTTTAGAGTAAGATCTGGAAAGCTTCTAGGATTCATTGTCAGTCAAAGAGGAATAGAAGTGGATCCAGATAAAGTACGTGCTATTCTAAAAATGCCACATCCTTGCACAGAAAAGGAAGTTTGAGGTTTACTAGGAAGATTGAATTACATTGCTAGATTTATTTCTCAGCTAACCGCCACTTGTGAGCCAATTTTCAAATTGTTACGAAAGAATCAGGTGGTAGAATGGAATGAAGATTGTCAAATAGCTTTCCATAAAATTAAATAGTATTTAAGAGAACCTTCAATACTACGTCCGTCAGTCCCTAGAAGGCCTCTTATTCTTTATCTGACAGTATTAGACGGATCAATGAGTTGTGTTCTCGGACAGCATGATGAAACGAGGGAAAAGAGAGTATGTCATATATTATCTGAGCAAGAAATTTACTGATTGCGAACAAAGATACTCTGCATTAGAGAAGACCTATTGTGCATTGGCTTGGACAGCAAATTGCTTGAGACAGTATATGTTGAGTCACACAATATGGCTGATATCTAAAATCAATCCAATCAAGTATATTTTTGAAAAGCCTGCTCTAAATGGAAGAATAGCTCGTTGGCAGATGTTATTATCATAATTTGATATTTTTGTATGTCACGCAAAAAGCTATTAAAGGTAGTGCTTTAGCAGAACTTCTGGCTCATCAACCCGTGGATGATTATCAACCTATGCAACCTGAGTTCCCAGATGAGGACATTATGACCCTATTTACTACCAAAGAAAGTAGTGATGATGAATAGAAGTGGACTTTATTCTTTGATGGATTCTCTAATGCGTTAGGACATGGTATAGGGGCAGTGCTTATCTCCCTAGAAAAATAATATATACCAATGACTGCGAGACTATGTTTTGATTGCACAAATAACATAGCAGAATATGAAGCTTGCGTTATAGGGATCCGGGCCGCCATAGAATTGAAAGTGGAGTGTTTGAATGTGTATTGCGATTCAGCATTGGTTATCCATCAGAAAAAAGGATAATGGGAAACTCGTGATCAAAAGTTGATTCCTTACAAAGCATACATCAAAGGAATGATTGAACACTTTGAAGATATAGAGTTTCATCATATTTCAAGGGAGGATAATCATTTAGTTGATGCTCTTGCTACTTTATCGTCCATGTTTGTGATAAGTCAAGAAGAGGATTTGCCAATGATTAAAATGCAAAGCCATGAAGATCTAGTATATTGTCATTTCATTGAAGAAGAAGTGGACAGAAAACCATGGTACTTTGATATCAAACGATATCTCCAGAGTCGAGAATATCCCGAATCAACCAATGAGAATGATAAGAGAATGTTGAGAAGGTTAACCTCTAGTTTTGTATTAAACGGAGATGTTCTGTATAAACGAAATCATGATATGATATTCCTTCGATGTGTGGATGCAAAAGAGGCCGAGTAAATATTACAAGAGGTACATGAGGGAACCTTCGGAACACATACGAATGGACATTCGATGACTAGGAAGATATTAAGAGCTGGTTGTTTTTGGATGACAATGGAAAATGATTGTTGTAAACATGTGAGAAAGTGTTAGAAATGTCAAATATATGTTGATAACATTAATGTATCACCTACTGTATTAAATGTTTTATCTGCATCGTGGCCTTTTTCCATGTGGGGTATAGACGTCATTGGAGCTATTGAGCCAAAAGCATCAAATGGACATCGATTCATACTGGTGGCCATTGATTACTTTACAAAATGGGTTGAAGCTGCTTCTTGTGCTAATATGACCAGGAAATTAGTGGCAAAATTTATAAGGAAGGAGTTTATTTGTAGATATAGAATCTCAGAAAGAATCATAACTAATAATGCCACTAATTTGAACAATGGATGATGTCAGAGCTATGGAAGGAGTTCAAGATTAAGCATCATAATTCTTCCCCCTATCGGCCAAAAATGAATGGAGCAGTTGAAGCAGCTAATAAGAAAATAAAGAAAATAATTCAGAAGATGGTGGTAACGTATAAAGATTGGCATGAAATGTTACCATTTGCTTTGCATGGATATCGCACTTCAGTAAGGAAGTTTGTGTATGGAATGGAAACAGTACTACCATCTGAGGTGAAAATATCTTCTCTCAGAGTTTTGACGGAGACCAAGTTAGAAGAAGTTGAGTGGGTTCAAGCAAGATATGATCAACAATGTCATTGATGAGAAGAGGTTAGCCGCTGTATGTCATGGACAATTATATCAAAAGAGAATGAAAGAGACATTTGATAAAAAAGTTCATCGGCGAGAGTTTCGAGAAGGAGATTTTGTGGTTAAAAAGATCATATCTGTTCAAAAGGATCATCGTGGTAAATGGATGCCAAACTGTGAAGGTCCCTATGTTGTGAAGAAAGTTTTTTCTAGAGGAACACTAATTCTCACGAGGATGGATGGAGAAGAGTTATAGTTACCGGTCAACTCTGACACAGTTAAAAGATTTTATGCATAATCTGATTCCATAGTCTCAGGAATGTAATATTTTTGGAATATTGAACTTTTTGCATAACATTGGAATTATATCTACATTATCTTGTGATGAAATAAAATTTTCTTTGATTTGATTCTTATATATTTTGTTATTGCTAAGAGAAGTATACACCATGGGCTGTCTACAAGATTTTCTCGAATTCTAAAGGATGTCGTGGAATGGATAAACACTAAAAAAAATAATTGCAATAAATCATGTTTATGGAATCATTGAATTTATTGAGGAAAAAAAATGAAGGAAATTTTTGGCACAATCTTAAAGTTTGGAAAAAGGAAATTAAATTGATTTTTTCAGAGGTAACATATTTGCATGTATAAGTCTTAGAAATCTCTTTGAGCCTTCCTTCATCCAGCACAAAAGAGAAAGGATTTGTCTCAGTAACATGCGTGTCGCCCATTAAAACTAAGAGTAAACATCATATTGGGGCAATCAGTTGGATTTTTCACATGGTTAATCTTAATTTCAAGTTCCTTTCTCTATAGGCATTCGAAAAAAAAGGAGTAAAAGTCCGTTAGATTGAAAATTCACAAAGGACAATCTAAGCAAAAGATGGGACAATATAAAAAAAATGACACGTGCTGGAAATTATTGAAATCTCTTATAGGAGTTATTTTCTTTGAAAATTAAGCAATCTAGACTCAAAATGATATATGGTCATGTTTCTTCATCTCAAAATATCAATAAAAATTCCCTTGTATCTTTCTTTGAGCCTAAAAAAATAATAAAAAATAAATAAAAAATTTCTTTCGAAAAATACCATAAACAAGGATCATCATCATGTTGGAATTCAGTTCAGGATAAGAGATCCATCCAAAAAAGAGTGCATCAAAAGCTCCAAAATCAAAAATAAAAAAGATATATTATCACAAAAAAAAGAAATGAAAAACAAAAGAAAGAAAAGAAGAAGATGATCTTAGCAAAAAACCTGAATTGTTTTTCACAACATTAGGTTGATGAGCTTTGTTATAAACAATAGTAATAACCCCACAAATATTTTTTGAGCCTCTATATCTTTTTCTTCAAAACCTTTTAAACCTTGACCACGTTACAAACCGTATAGAGTCCATATTGATTGAAGAATGATTGTCAATGATTTTCACAAAGAATAGTCTTGCAACAGAGAAATGTGACTGTCAATACAAGTCAAGTTTCAAAAAAAAAAAAAAAAAAAAAAAAGATAAAAAAAAAAAAAAAAAGAAAAAAAAGAGAAGAGAGAAAGAAGAAGGAGAAACATAATGCCTTTGGTGGAAAGGATGATACAAATCTGCTAACTGAACAAGATCAAAATAATGTCAAAGAAACATTAACACTGAGGCAATCCTTTCTTATTTGTGTCTTTCCCATATTTTTCTCTATCCAAGGCAATCACATTCAGTTAAATTTTTGTCATCCATATTTTAAGATTGGGGGCACTTCCATTTGGTTCCCCAGTATCTGTTCAATTTCTTAAAGATGCAGCTTTTTCTTCACATAAGTTGCATTACCCCAGCTTCTAATAGGCTATCCCTTTGAACCTTAATTTCCCATTTCTTTCAAAAATTGGGGCAACTTTGTTGCATTCATGATCAACTCTCAAAGAGTATGAAAATTTCAAATAAAGTTGCACCCATTGCCTATTTGGAGTTTAACAATTCTTTCCCATATTTTTTGTTCATCCACTCATTCTAACCATATGCATCAAAATGTTAAAATCGATCACATTTACAATTTTGTGTAAGGCATTAAGATTTGTGAATTTTTTTTCAAAATAGAAAAATCAAATTCAAAATTCAATCCCAATGAATTCAGTGATTCCATAAAAAGTATTTGGTTTAAAGAGAGGAACAAAATTACAAATCAAAATCCTCATGCATTGAAAAGGCAAAATCATAAATTTTCATACATTCATAAGAGCTTCTTCAAATAATAAAAGTAAAATCTCATGCAAGCCAAATTTTCATGAATCAGCATAGAGTCATGCATTCAATCCATTCAAATGGATAAAATTCAAAGAGTCTCATGCATTTATAAATGCATTCATGCATTCATTCCCCAATGGAAAAATCAAAATTGTCAAGCATTTTCAAAAAATTCTCATGCATTCATATATGCATTCAAAACAAAAATAAATCATAGATTCTCATGCATTCAAACATGCATTTAAAACAAAAAATAAATAAATCTTAGATTTGAAATTTCAGATAATGGTTTAGTGACCCTCTGATACAAGGTCTAGTGAAAGATGATCCTTTGTCATATTTTTTTTTAGCACTTGATCCCCTGGAGAAGCAAGGTCTTGGTCGTTCTTTGATTTTCGACACCCTGCAGAAGCAAAGTCATAACTATTCTTTGGTATGTTGACCCTCTAAGGCAAGTTCACATTTGTTTTTGGCATTTGATCCCTTGCAGAAGCAAGGTCTTGGCCATTCTTTGATTTTCGACTCCCTGCAGAAGCAAAGTCACAACTATTCCTTAGTATGTTGACCCTCTAATGCAAGGTCACATTTGTTTTTGGCACTTGATCCCCTACAGAAGCAAGGTTTTGGCCATTTTTTTGGTTTTCGACTCCTTGCAAAAGCAAAGTCACAACCATTATTTGATATGTTGATCCCTTGCAGAAGCAAGGTTACATTTGTATTTTGGCACTTGATACCCTGCAGAAGCAAGGTCTTGGTCATTCTTTACTTTTCTGTTCATGTGCAAAAGGACTCAAAGTCGTATTGACACTTTATTGTTTAAGCTCGTGAATGGTGTGACCCTATCGGCCTGACCAAGGTCTCAACCTCGATTTCTACCAAATCTCATTTTTCTTTTAACTTTGTAGATACCCGAACGAAATAGTGTTTCTATCTTTACTTAATCTTTACTTTGATAATATGAAATTTCATCAAATTTTCATATTATCTAGTAAAATTTAAGTAAAGAGGGGCAGTTCTCAAAACCTTATTTTGTCTGGATAATTATTAATTGGAGTAAAAAAATTTCTACAAAATAATAATAATAAATGAATAAAATATAGTTGATTAGTTTAGTTTTTTTAAAAAAATTAAAATAAAAAAAGAAAGAGGTTTAATTTATCCATTAATTTTTACAAATTAAAATAATAATTAATAATAATAAAAAAATAATATAAAATAAAACAACAAAACTTAAAAATAAGATAAAAGAAAAATAATAAAAAAATAAATAATAATAAAGAAATTGAAATTGTTTCCAAACTGTTTCTTGATCTGGACATCCAATTCATATTTGAAATAATAATAATAAAAAAGAGACTGAGTCAATTTTCTGAACTGTCATCTTAAAATAATAAAATAATATAAAAATATAAAAAAAATAGTAATGATAAAAAAAGATACGTTGTGAAACGGTTTCTCCCCACTTTTCACAATCCTATTTTTTCGTAAATCACGTCTCTAATAACTGCTATCATTCATATTATAAATCACTCAATCCTCATTTAGAGAGGGAAAAAAAAAAACAAAAAAAGTAGAGGAAAGAGAAGGAGGAGAAAGAATTGAAAAAAGCTTTTGAAGAACCAGGATAGAGAGAAGGAGGAGGAAAAATTGAAAGAAGCTTTTGAAGAACCAGGTATGTTTTAAAATAAACTTAATGTTCATAAATTTTCAAATTTTCATTACTGTTTTTAAAAAATATAATAAAGATTTCATTTCTTTTAAATATTTAGTCTTTATTGGACTTTCACTCATATCTCATTCAAGTGAAATATCTTATACCAATGAAAAACTGTAGTTTGACACTAGTGTTTCTAATAACATTCATTTAACATTGTATTATATTAATAAAATATTATATATTAATAAAATAATAATATTTTATAGTGACAAATGGTAGTGGACGGTGAACAGCTGTGTCAAACTATAACCACCCCACCCCACTCATGTCACTTACAATTTACACCAAACCTTCCTCTACCTCACACCACATCCATGCACATTCAAGATCCACAATACTTCACAACGCCCCAAGCCGCCACACCACCATCATCTTCTCTATCATGCAAGCCAACGTTTACTTCCTCCATGCGCTTATACCATTGCCGAAACCACTTACCCCACAAAGGCATAAAAATACCTCTAGCTTTCAACCGCCACTTCTAACTCACCACCCCTCAAGCTATGTCACATGCAACACCTTCCACTCAACCCAAATGCATTCCTTCACCCACTTCCACAACACCTTCACACCACGTCAAAAGTCTCTCTCTCTCTCACCGTTCCCCAACTTTCACTCTCTCATCCATACGCCTCCACCACCAAACCTCATCAGCATGGGCCACCAAGCACTCTATAAACCACGTCACAGCCATAATCAACCCTTCCACCATAACACACCATGCCTCTCCTCCATTGAATGTCCAAGCCTGCACCTTTCCCTCGCCACCAGCAGCCGCACCTCTAGGTGCCTCCAAGAACCACCACCAAGGCAGGCCGCACCACACGCCTAGCCATTGCACCTCCCAAACCGCAAGTGCCTCCGCTACACCACGCCACACACCTCAGTGCACCACACAAACCAAAATCAACCCGCAACTCACCTCCATAACCACCGAACCTTAGCATAACCTCACGCCATCATCTCGTACCATCTAATCGCCATGCCAAACCAATAACCCCTATGTGCCCTCATCAAAACCACCTCCATAACCGTCAAACCTCATCACCATGCGCCTTGCATCTCCTAACACTATGCTGCCATCTCCCTGTATCATTAAGCCACCAAACTACAACCATCAAACTTCATCAGCATGACCCCATGCACCTCCATAACATCACCACCGTCTCCTCCCTCGCAGTACCATAGTGCCTCACAGGCACCTCTAGCACCACCACTATGATGCCTCACAAGCACCTCTAGCGCCACCACCATGATGCCTCGCAAGCTCCCCTAGCACCACCACATGATGTCTTGCAAGTAACTCTTGCACCAAGCCACCATGCACCTTGCACCTCCATGTTACCTAACACCAAACAACCTCTCATGCACCTCTCACGTTGCACCTACACTGTACCCCTGGACCAAAATCAACCCCATTAAACAGCCTCCCATGCACTTCTCATACTTGTCATGGCCACTTAATACCCCCACCATGATACCTCCTACCTCCGGCCATGTAAGAGCCATCACAACCTTCGTTACCCCAAGCCTCACCTAAACCTCCTTGCACCTTAATACCCTTAACCAAAGACAACGCCTCCTACACCACCAACGCATCTCCTCTTCTACCATTTAGTCGTGCCCTTATAACACTATGCCACCATGTGCTCCATTGCACCAAGTGTGTACGTCAATGGTTGTCGCCACCACCGATGCACCAAGCCACGTCTCTAAGCACGGCCTCCACACCTAGCCATAACCTTTTCTCCTCCAAACATGTCCTCTATGTCACCTTTACCTCCAACCATGGCGTTGCACCTCCACCGCGCCTGCCTGCACCTCCGCTGCACCTCTCTGACCTTTGCCAAGCACCGCCGCCGCTGCCACTTTGGGTTCACTATAGGTAGGCCTAACCTAGGGCTAAAGAAAGGTGGTAGGTAGCTAGGGTTTAGGACTTGGGCTTTCCTATTTGCACCCCTACATTACCATAGTACCTCCTACAAAAAAAAAAAAAATTCTGGCCTTTTTGGACCAACCTAATATTTTGTAAAACTACAACTCTTTTTCATTAGGATACCTCGGTAATTTAAACTTATATTTTGCATGCTTTATTTTTATTTTTATTTTTATAAAATTTCTTTCTTTAATTTATTAATAAAAATAAAATTTAGATACTTAAACTTTGGAAATCGACTTTGGAAATCGACTTTGGAGTACTATTTTTATAATAATGTTAGATATCAAATTATAATAATGTTAGATATCAAATGATCATATGTGTCATACGATATTTAATATTATTATTCTAATTGTTCTTTTAAATATCAAGTGGTCCTACGCATTACGCGATATTTAATATAAGACTTTGGAAGTAATCTTTTGGAGTATTATATTTTATAATAATATTAGATATCAAACGACCGAACGTGTCATATGATATTTAATATTATTATTCCAAATGTTTTTTTTAATATCAAGTGACTGCACGCGTCACGCGATATTTAATACAAAAACTTTGGAAATAATCTTTCGGGGTATTATATTTTCTAATAATGTTACATATCAAATGGCTGCATGCGTCATATGATATTTAATATTATTATTCCAAATGTTGTTAAATATCAAATGGTCATACGCGTCACGCGATATTTAATATGAAACTTTGGAAATAAATCCTTTTAATATCAAATTTCAAATAAAAAATTATAAAAATGTTACAAATAAAAAAAATATCAACTCAACAAACAATCTTATTCAAAGAACTACTTAACCCTGATTTTTCATCCCTATGGAAATACGTAGGAGCAAGGCTAAACCTTGTCGAACACCTAAAAGTAAAAATAAAATATTTTTGTTTGATTTTATCTTTACATTTGTGGAAAATAAACATTTTGAAAATTACACTTATTTTATTTATTTAATTAAAGGTACTATCTTAGGACGGACATTGTGGGGTGCTTATTCATTTTCAGTTTTTTCATAGTTTTCCATAATAAACTATGATGACGACTCCTTTTTTCTAATTTCAAATTATAAATAAGATAATGCTAAGTTATAGATAAGATTTTTTATAAAAAGAAACTAATGAAGCAAACTTTCAATTATTTTCCATAAGTATTTAGATATTCAAATGCGATGTCCATAATTTTATTTATAAATTATACAAAGTAAATACATTAAAGTAAATGAATATAAAATAACATATACAACTTTAATCTTCAGTTTAATCTATAAACATCCATAATTTAGGTTCATATGAAATAAAATTGACTATTTATAATTTTTTTCTTCTTTTTATAAATATATCTAGACACATGCATTCAAATTATATATTTATCTAAAGCTAACACAAGTCAGATACGTTAGAGAGAAAAAAAAAAAAAAATTCTACTATCTTAGTATCACATTTTTTTATTCTCTTCTTATTTAAGTTAAGTTAGGGATATTTTGATATTTGGATAAACAGATAGAAATCAATCTTTTCTAACATTTGATAGAGTCTATTAATTGAAAACTATATCTATAGAATCTTATTTAAATTTTTCTTTATTTTGTTTACTTTCTCCTACGTCGTGGTAGGATCCTCTTAATTTTATTTTGTGGTTGAAAGTGGACGGAATGGGTTTGTGACTTATTTACTAATTAAATTTTTTATTATATTATTTATTCTAAGAATTTTTTGATAATTAATTCCTTTAATAATAATTTTAAAAATTCGTGATGATTAATTATCATGTTAAATATTTAATTAGTTATCAATTTAAGTTGGAGCTTAATAATTAAAATTTTGAATATAAAAGTATTTAATTTATATTTAGATATAAAAAGATAAGATCCAAAATTAATAATAAGCATTAAAAACATCAATCAAAATACTTCATAAATATATAGCCTAATTTTCTATTTAAATATAATAAAAATGTAAGAGTAAATTTAATTGGGAACTAAAATAATATCTTGTAAATAGATTAGTTTTCAAAAATATAAATAAATAATAAATTGTTTAATTTTTTATTTATAGAAAAAAATATCTTTTAAATTATATTAATTTTGGATATATCATTTAGTTATTTATATATAAACAAAGAATCTGTAAAATAAAATTTATATTAGTTATTGTTGGAGAAGTTAGTAGGTAGATATTTTTGTTAAGGCATGTTTAATTACACGGATTACTTTGATTTCAAAAGTTCAAATTTATTTATCAAAATACTTTCATGATTCATTATATTACTCCAATTAATTACACTCTAATTTAACTAAATGTAAAATGATTTCTTTTTAATAATTTGAATCATATAAAATAATAGTCATAACTTATTTAAAAAAGTTACATAAAGGTATTAAAAGAATATTATTAAAAGAAAGAATATTTATTGTCATCTGTTCAAATTTCAACAGATTTGCCTCTTTTTTTATGTATAATATTATATATATATATATATATATATATATATATATATATATATATATATATATATAATAGTCATTAATGTCAGTGAAAAAACATTTGATATATTTAATTAATAATGAATGATCTTTTGAGTAAAACCATAAAGTGCTTAGATATATTCTTTATGTATAATTAATTTTTGAATTAAAATTTGATTTCAAAAATTATATTCTTTTGTAATTTTTTTAAATAAATTATTACTATTTTTTTCTTTATGGTCTATATAAAGTAAGTAATATGTACTAATAAGATAGGTAGTCATCATGATTCATTATATTACTTGAATTAATTACATTTTAAATAATATTGAAATGTAAAAGGATTTATTTTCATTGATTTATTTCATATATAAATATTATTTAGATATAGGTAGTTAAGTTCGTTTGTGAGAAGAGTAAATTATTACATGTGACATTTACTTAGGTTTAGGTTTCCTCCAAACATCTTTTATTTTTATATATTTTTTTATATGTATGAGAAATATTTTTTCCTCTTTTTTATGTCTTTTATATTGAATAATGACTTGGGAACTACAAAGACACATAAGTGTGCAATAAAACTTAATCTTTCTTTATATTTACTGAGTGTGACATTAAAGAAAATATTAATTACTTATGTTTTAATTTGTCTTGAATAATGTCTTTAAATTTTATTATAATTTTTATTATAAAATTCAGGTAAAGATTGTTTTAATGTTTAAAAGAATTTTTTTTAAATCTTATCTTTTTAGTTTTACTATTTTTATTTAAATAAGTTATATAAATATATATATATATATATATATATATATATATATATATATATATATATATATATT
>Ga0209489_101629_pt1 | contig 46143 bp, 49 predicted proteins | sample SiratrowhiteBW_FD_187527 | JGI IMG/M metagenome (GOLD analysis project Ga0209489, IMG submission 187527) | Root nodule microbial communities of legume samples collected from California, USA - Siratro white BW (SPAdes) (version 2) | ecosystem: Host-associated > Plants > Roots > Nodule | place... | reverse complement strand
CACGAAGATACCAGAGTTTTGGCGATTGGTAAACCTTAGATCGAGTATGTGCAACATACGGTGCATCTGAGATCCACACTTTTGGGAATGCATCGTTGGATTGCATGCCACTCCAAACAGAGAGCTGAATGTCACCGGAAACTCTGCTGGGGTTCTGATGGTACACTAGCCAAGTCCATCTTTGGATAAGTTTGTCATAGACGTGTGCTCCAAGTCACTTAAGATTGCTTTGGAAGTGCACTGGTTCTTATTGGCGGATCTCGAGAACTACGATGATAATGAAGGGATTAGTAGGATTCAGGCAAAGTGCCAAATTGCAGCCACCTTAATGGGCCAGTGACTGCCCTTGATACGGCCTCAAAGTACTCCTACAACCCCTGGAGGCAAGAACCAAGTTTTGAGCAAGATATTGTCATCAAAACAGCAATGGTTATCACTAACATCTTCACCGCCAAACACCTCGTTCACTTGCGCTTCAACCGCTTGCCACCCTCATCTCCCTGCCCCCACTACGCGATGCCATGCAATGACGCAGCCACCCTTACCTCCTCCGACCACCGTGGTCGCCGGCGCCGCCGTCGGCAACGCCCGCCATGCCTCCCTATCCCTCGAAACCGAACCTGCATGCGTTGCCTCTAAAGCAGCAGGTTGCCTCCACAAACCCTAGATGCGATTCTAAATAGTGGAGTGTTATCTTCACCTGCACCTCTCCCCCAATTACCAAACTGCCCTAATAATGGTTGGGTTTCTGACTAGTGGGTTCACTTTCTACACCCCCTGTTAATTAAGATCTACACACACTTTTCTGAATTCAAAAATTACCCCCACAAATACCCAAAAAAAAAAAAAATTCACCATGCACCATCTAAATTCACATATCTAAGCTTTGCATTGCCAAGAATTTATTCATTCACGTTCCATTTTGCATGCATGACCCCGCTAAGCTGAAGTGTCTATTCTATGTTGCATATAATTGTTGCATGTTATTTTTCAAATACCGAATCTGGTACATACCTCAATTCTCAAAGCCCAGGCTTTAAACCTGACACTGTTTCCCAAAGCCCAGGTTTTAAACCTGACACTATTTCTCAAAGCTCAAGTTTTAAACCTGTCACTGTTACTCAAAGCCCAGGCTTTAAACCTAGCACTGTTTCTCAAAGCCCAGGCTTTAAACCTGGCACTGACGCCATTTATTTACCCTACTTTCAGACACAAGCCTTTCCAAGCTTTCAAAAATTTAAAAATATCAAACTAACTAACCATTCTATCAAACAAAGAACTACGTAACCCTGATTCTCTATCCCCAATAGAGATACAGAGATACATAGGAGCGAGGTCAAATCCTTGTCGGACTCCTTTTTCTAAAAAGTATCTTTATTTGTTATTGTTTGCATTTTATTTCGTTTTTTGGGAAAAATAAATATTTCGAAAAATCACACTCTTTTACTCGTTTAATTAAAGGTACCACCCCTAAGGCGGGCGTTGTGGGGTGCTAATACCTTCCTCACATGTAACCGACTTCCAGACTCTAAATCCGGTTTTACAAACTTGCCTTATCTTGTTTTCGGTTTTCCATAGTTTTCCTTTAATAAATTATTGTGGCGACTTCACTATTTTGAAAATTAAAATTATATTTTTGTTCGCCGTCCCTGTCGTGACCCCGGTTGCGACAGTAAACAAACAACTTCAAATGTTGAACACGATCTTCCAGTGCATTACAACTAGAAACATTTATGACACCTCGCTAAACATCCATCACCTGTTTCCAAACCTCTACAATTTCATTAACAATTTACTTCAACATTTTTATATGTGAAATCGATATCAAAGGTCACGAGCTTTGGAGAAGATCGTTATAATTGCATTTATTAGCAAGATCCTTATTGGTGACCAAAACTTGGTGGAGGACATCCACTCTTAGAAATAACCCTATAAGTCTTTCAATGACTCAAACAAAGTTATTTTCTCATCACATCTCAACAATGCAAATGGCACAAAGAAAGTAAACCATGTGGATATCATACCAATAATCTCAAGGGAAAGCAGTTGATAATGTTATTTTTGTATGTAATGTCCATTATCAAGAACAAAATTAATTCAGTAATTTTACTAAATTCGGGTATTTCTAAAAAATGAGTCATAACTCTAAAATTTTCATCGAAAATATTCTAGTGAATATACATATCATGTTTAAAAAACTTGATTAAATGTTGCATTTCAGTTGTTGATTCTCTATTCGGCCTTCGGTATGCATACCTTGCATTGTACATTTGTTTTATAGTTGTGACATTATCTTTGTTGTGCTTTCAAAGTCAATAGAATGATTCTGTCAACAAGATGAATTTATCATTAGTTCTTAATCTTCTAGCACATAATAATCTACCAATGTATTTGTCAACTCATGATTATGATATTCACAAAGTAACTTGACAATTTATCTTCCAATGCTAGTTTTTCATGCATAACCACATTTTCTCATTCAATTTACATTGAGTTTTAAATCCTTTTGTATAACACTCGTATATGTCACCTCTTTCACAACTAAACAACACGTACATCTTCCATCCTAATTAGTCATTTGTTGCAATTAACCTTAATATGACAATGACAAATTTAAGTATAAAGACTATTTCACATCAAGTAAGTTTTCTTTACATACCAAACACTTACACTAATTCATCAATGTAAAGTATATGTGACTTGCTCACATATTTTAGTAACAGTAAAGGAATATATTATATATCACATTCATTTCAAAAACATCACTATAATCATTTTCAACTAATTCATTAATAGTTGGAACCAAATTTCATAACATCATTATTATCTTTATAAGTCAATATATTGACTTTGTCTCATATTTGACTCCAAAATCAATTATTCACTGTAGTTCTATCAATCAAATTCATTAAATTTAAAAAAATAATAATATTAAAAGTCTAAACCATTTCATGTGAAAGTAGGAAAAACAACTTTTTGATTACGTAATTTGTAACTCATATTAGATGCCTTGTCCAAATATATTCTAGATGAATTATTTTAAAAATCAAAACTAATCTAAAAATACCTTACGAATCAACCAATTTAAAATTGTTAAGTTATTTTTGAAAAGTGCAATCTATAATAATACAAAATCCAAAATTTGTATTTTGGAGTACATTATCTATAATATCGAATCCCAACTCTCATAATTCAAGAAAAAGATATTACAGAATCAATATTGAAAAACTTAATTTTTGTCTCAAAATACTTTCCAATTTACATTTAACATTTACCACCCCTAAATTCAAGTCCTTTAACACTTTGATATCTTCCAACACCTTTAGACTGCTACAGGAAGCAAAGATCTTCACCCACCACCAAAGGCAACCAATTGAGTCATTGCCATACAAAAGATAAAAGTGAAAAGTGATATATAGAAAAATTAAGGGTGCGGGAAGCAAAAACATGTCCCAAGCTCTTAAATTTCTAACCAATGTTTTTCCCTTTTAGTAAAAAAAAAAAAAAAAAAAAAGACTTGACATGGTCAATGGTCGTATTTCCACTGTTTATCTTTTAAACCTCCACTTTAAAATATGTATTATATTGAAAAAAAAGTTATCTGTAATTCCATGGATTATTGGACTATCTGATCACTTACAATGTAATTCTATATTGTTGGTTCACAATGCAATCTAAGTTGCAATTGAATTTATCACTCACTTTTATAGATAAACACTTTTATTTAAATAATTATATTTATACATATACATAATTCTAGGTTTTGTTTGATGATTTTAACCAATCAAGCTAATTCACATATTGGGGAAAAGTGATAGATATAAAATAATTCATGCCCACTTAACAAGTGCAACAAAAACTCGTGAAAGTTTCAACAATCACGTTTCACGTGACATCAACTAATTCAGCAAAAACTCACCACTAACAATAGCGAGTGTTTTCACACAATGAAACTTTTTTAAAAAATGCACTCAAGTGACACTAGTCGGTGTAACTAAAACACACATGCACTACAATGGTGATGTTCGAACTTGAAACAATTTTTTTTAACTACTCGTAACACCAGTAAATACTATCTGTATATGCTATCCGCAATAGTATTAGTTTATATTGTTTATGTGGTTCGATCAGAACTTATGACCAGTTCAATTTTTATGACATTATCCTGTCATTCATGTGTTTGATACAGTTGCAAACAAATTACGCAACTAGTTATTGGAGTCGTATATAACATGACACTTAATGTAATCAGCAGTTTCGCAAATATACGCAAGTTTCATTGTATACATAAAATAATTCATTGGCCTTCAGAATTTATTAGTTGCATGTGGTAGAAAATTGGGAAGAAATATTTGCTCCTGACAGATAGAACAACAAAGGGTGAAACCGATAAAATTTCATGCCATCAACATATTTATATTACCAATAATTAGTAACAAGGTTGCTTCCAATTACAAGAAAATTAGATCAATCTAACCTCTAAGGATTGTCCCTATTCTTACTGTAACTCTAATTTTGTACATTGGGATTTTCCATATAATGGTTAGTTAGAATGGAACAAAAATTCCTGATAAATAAATTCGATGGATAGAAGCATGCAAATAACCACACTACCATCTGCTCTGGCATTTATGCCTAGTAGTCTTGCACTACAGATTGAAAAATTACTTAATACCAAGTAGGTGCTACCAGTACACTTCTCTTTTTCACCCTGTGCGAGAGACCATTACTGAGACAAATTATTCAACCTCAAAAACGTCACCAACTCTAAACGAAATAAAGCAGCCATAGCAAAACACGCCATTATCAGTCATAATCATAGAAGAGAACTATCTTTAAAAGGCCGGGTTGCTTCTCTAGGGCAGCCCTATACACCCTTTATGCTGGAATGGTCTTGCTTATGTCTTTTATCATACTTAATAGGAACAAGTTTGATGGCCGCTAACATCTTGAGACAGTTCTGTCAAGCAGTGCAAGTAAGCAATCAAAATTTGAGAGTTGAGACTATAATCAGCTATCATTTTTCAGTATATCATTAATTGATTAAATTTCATTAAGATTCAAACAAAAAATATTGTACAAAGAGTTTGCTTTTCACTTAAGATAGATGTTCTACCCACTATGTTTTACTATATTGCAACAAATAGCATTACATTGTGAAACATAAAAAAGAAAGTACAAAATAAAACCTAGTTATTGGTCAAGTAATAGCCGCTAGGCCAGTACAAACATAACATTTATGCTCGAACATCATAAAAGATGAATGATGAGACCATTAGTAGATGGTAAAAAGATATATCAAACAAACATGTCCATTGCTGTTTGTTAGACATAAAATTACCTGAATGGAAGAATATAATTGAATTGCATTATGACTGCAATCCAAAATGTTTACCAATCTCTTCTTATATTGTATATTGCACCAGGACGGTCAGTCACGTTACGACCACCTTCAACTCAAATATTGATCATTAAGACTTTATGGTCTATCTGCCATTATTTGTGACTCACAAAATTGAGAAAGGAGATGAATTATTCAGGCAATTCAGAAACTGGCGATACTCAATCTGCAATGAATAAAAGAAAAGTTACATTGATAACCCTCGCTCTGAAAATTTTAGTAATATGATAACATCAGTGTCACATAGTTCAGTGAATTTCATGTTCAAACTAATTTTAACAGTAAAAGTATATATGTCAACAAGTTGCAAAAAATAATAAATGCAATTTCACATAGCTACCACCCCATCCTTCCCTCACAACAAATAAGGTTATAACTTCTAATAATAAGAGTGCCTTCGTCAAGGAATAAAATTAATACTAGTTTTGTAGATATGATATTTGAAGATGAAGATTCATTACATGAATATGCTACAAATGTAATTCATTTGTTACCATGTAAAATTGATAGTAAAATGCAACAAGCTGCATACAGACCCAGTGACCGGTGCTATTATGAGGAAACCAGTACGGAGCCAGTTTAAATTATAGGGTGGGGGCCGCTGCTACGTCGGGGAAGTGAAAAAGGAGGACAAGAGAGATGGTATATTTCATTGATAAAGGGATACCTGTATGATACACGCCCCTCATGATAGTCTAGAACAAATATTAGTTCAGAACTAATATAAACCCAGTCCAATAAAACTAACATCATAACCGACTGCCATAACCACAAAATTTAGTATACTAGGTTTTTCCAGTCAAGAGTGCCATCAAATTCATGCTCTTCCATGTGCAGGATGGGTCACAGATGACAGATGGAGCTCTGGCTGTCGTGGGTTGACACAGCCTCCACTATTTGATCTTGTTGTTTGTAAGGCGATCAATGTTACTCCATTAATGGAGAAAACAGTGGAAAACGGTGTTGTTTGTTGACTTCAGAACAACAGCATTATTAGTAAGATAAGCATAGCAAGACTAGAGGCATGGTATAACATGATAACCAAGCTACGTCCATCAAAGCCTCTAGACCAAGCTCTTTGTAAGAAGGATGACGGAGAGTCACCAACGAAAGAGGAAAAAATAAATTCCTTATTGTACTCTGTTTTGTTGGTGTTGAAATGGCCAAAAGGTACATCCATAGATATGGTAAATAATTCTTGTGTCCCACTATATAGCAAGATCTCCATATGAACAGGTCTTTATAATCTCTGAGGTACCTATACCCAGAATCGATGTCTTCACTTTGAAAAGCTAAAAAATGTAGTACCATCCAAGAAACTAGAAGGATATTAGTCTCACTAATTAGGAATAGAATTTAAAGATATTCCCTTAAGTCTGCATCTTTCCATGATGTTCCGTGCCTCTTCCATACAGTTTTGCTGAACCAATATTTTAATAATCCAGTTACATATATACAAATCAGGAGAGCAACCGTTTGCCTCCATTGAGTAAAATATCTTCTTGGCTTCCTCTAATCTCCCAGATTCAGAGAGTGCCTCTATAAAAGAACCATAAGTGTAGTTGTCCGGATTCAAGCCAGATCTTGACATTAAATCTAAAAGCTTTTTAGCTTTATCAACTTTATTCATCCTACAGAAGATTTGGATCAAAGCATTATAGGAGTAGGTGTCAGGGCTTACTCCTTCCTTTTGCATTCTTCTTAAAAGTTTCACTGACCTTGCAACATCCCCAATGGCACAAAAAGACCGAATTAAGATATTGTAAATGACGGCATTTGGAGTTATGCCCCACTCAATCATTTCTGTAAAGCATTCAAAAGCTTCCTCAGTCTTCTTTACTCGACAGAGTCCATCAATTATAGAGCCAAAAGTGAAGATATCAGGTTTAAGCCCAGTTTCTAAAAGCATTTCCAAAAGCTCCCGTGCCTTAACTATTGCTCCTTCCTTGCAATGCCCATTAATAAGGGTATTGAAAGTAACAAGGTTGGGAACAAAACCTCTGGTCAGCATGTCTCTGAAAGCCTCAGACGCATTATCCATCAATTTGGCTCTGCAAAAGCAATTAATTATCATGTTATATGAGAAAACATTAGAAATTAGCCCATCACTAATCATTTGTCTAGAAACTCGGTCCCCATCCTCTCTCCATCCTCTTTTGTACGACGCCTCCACAAGTACAAGGTAAGTACCAATGCTTGCCTTCACACCTTGTTTTCTTAAAATTTCAAATATGTCACATGACTCTCTAACCTCAGCTCCCTTAACCAAACAAGCAATGATGACATTGAAAACAGAGCTATCAGGGACATAACCTCTTCCCAGAACCTCCCTCAGAAACACAACCATCTCTTTCGCCATAGAATTATTCGCAAGGCAATACAGAGCAGTATCACAAGCTAACTTAAAATAAACACAGTCCTGCTTCACCTCCCTTTCTAAAAACTTAGATAACAACATCTCAAGTGCCTTACCTGGATCCACGCAGCGAAAAACCCCGTGGACTAACGCTCTCACAGTGGCTTCATTCGGACGAACTCCACTCTCCTTCATCGTCTCAAAAACCCCAAATGCTTCACCAACCCTGTTCGCGTTACAAAACCCATCAATAAGCATTGTATAAGTGAACACATTAGGAAAATGTCCCTTATCTTTCATCTGTCTGATTAATCGAAGCGCCTCATCCACCACGCTAATCTTGCAAACCCCGAGAACGAGGGTGTTATAGGTAATTCTATCGGGGCGGCAATTATCCGCGGGCATTTGTTGGAATTTGAGATAAGCAAGGTCAATTGAATTGGATTTCACCAAAGCGTCAATAAGAGCGTTGTACAACCTAGTGGAGGGGGTAAGACTCAAGAATGAGATTTGACAGAAAACGTGAGCACAGTAATTTGCCAAACCGAGCCTTCCCCAACTTCCGATCAACGCGCAGAGCAGATCCTCAGTGAGCCGAAACCCGGAATTGTGAACGTCACGGAGCAGCTCGAGCGACAGCAGCGCGGGGCCGTTACGATGCAGAGTGTTCCGAAGAGCACGTTGCACTGACGGGTGCGTGGCGAGTGCGGGGTTGACATGCGAAAGCCAGGCGTGAAACTTGACGGCGTGGGAGGGGTTGCGTTGGTTGTTGAAAACGGTTACGGCGGAGCGAGGGTTGAGGAGGAGAGTGTTTGAGAAGAGGTGGTGGTTTAGTAACAGGGCCCAGTTGGGTGTGGAGAGGAGTTGTGAAATGTAAGGATGTTGTATGGGGGTTGAAGAAGGTGTTGTTTTGGGGGGAATGACAATGGAGGGGTTTTGTTTGATGTATTTGATGGGTTGATGTTGGGGAGGCATACTTGTTTGGAAGAGGGCATGGAGAGACACAGCTATCGTGAGGATGACTCTTCTCCCTCACCTCTTTACAACATTAATGCCATTGAATTTGGACACCGGGATTGGATTCCATGGCATAGATTCGTACAAAATACAAATTTAAAACCGCCCATATCAAATTTTAAATTATATTACTTCTTCCGCATAAAGATTTGTAAAAATTGGATTTTATGAATGTCATAATTTTTTAGAGAGGATATATAAATCTTATGCCGAAAATATTAATTTTTTTAGTTCTTTTAAACAAATTTATATGAAATAAAGATATTAAATTATGTTTAGATTCATATTTATAAATTATTCCATCTTAAGAATAAATTTTAAAATCATTTTTCAAAAGAAAATTCAAGGCATAAATAATGTAATCCTATATTATAAAATACTAAGAAATAATATAAGAATGATGTAACAAACACTTAGTAGAGATTCGTTATATCTATTTAACCATGATGAAAATGGAGTAATGTTACTTTGACACCTACACGTGGTATACTCCCAGTTGACACTGTAGATGTGGCGAAAAATAATAATTTTTTAATGACAACATGTAAAGGTCTAAATTCAGAAACCCAAAAGTCATTCTTGCCTTCTCCACTCTCAGTCTCTCACTCTCTCACTCTCTGCCTCTTCACTTTCTCACCCTCTGCCTCTTCACTTTCTCACTCTCTCACTCTTCACTCTCGCTCTTTGTCTGCACTCTCACTCTCTCTTCGTCCACTGTCTAGCTCTCTTGATCTATCTACGTCTCTTCGTTTCTGCGCTCTCAAGGTCTTTCTTCGTCTTTGCGCTTTTCGTTTCAAGAAAAGGTTGGTTTTTTTATTTCGTTTATGTTGGAAAAACATGTAAAGGTTGCTCTTTTAAGTGATTTTCATGCAAAAGGATATTTCTTTCTGTGTTTGTGGAATGATTTGCATGTAAAGCTTGGACTTTTATGCAATTTTTGATAGAAAAACATGTAAAGGTTGCTCTTTTAAGTGATTTTTCATGCAAAATGATTTTTTTTTTGTTTGTGGTTTGATTTCCGTGTAAAGTTTGAGTTTTTATACGATTTTTGATGGAAAAGCGTGTAAAGGTTGCTCTTTTAAGTGATTTTTCATGCAAAATGATGTTTTTTTTGTTTGTGGTTTGATTCCGTGTAAAGTTTGGGTTTTTATGCGATTTTTGATGGAAAAGGAAGTCATTTTAGTCATTTAACTGTTCTCTTATTGGTCGATGTTGGACCTGAAAGGTTTATGAATTTGTAGTTTGATTTCCGTTGGTTGTTGAAGTAAAGTTGTTCTTTTATATCATTTACATGTTCCTTCTTGATTCTTGGTGGAGAAAAGAATGTTTTTTGTAAGTGTTTTAGGTTTGTAAGGGTTGAATCTATTTGTTTTGGCAACTGATGAACACGTTTGTGTTGAGTCGCCATAACATGAACTAAGGTGTCCCCCGTTAACGAAGGGATAACCACAGGTGTCTTATAAATCAATAAATAGTTCTGAGTTTACAGAACATCAGTGGTTACCCATGTCTTAACGAGGAGACACCTCAGTACAAGTTTTGGTGACTGAGGAACAAATGTGTATTATTTTACAAAACATCACTGGTTACCCCTTCATTAATGAGGGGACACCTTAGTTATAGTTTTGGCGACACACGTCAGTTATGTTAATTTGTTCATGTGTTCATGTGTTTAATGCCAAAACTTGAACGAAGGTGTCCCATCATTACAGAAGGGGTATCCAATGTTGTTTTGTAAGGTGACAATGACTTAATTATTTTACAAAACACCACTGGTTACCCCTTCATTAACGAGAGGACACCTTCGTTCAAGTTTTGGCGACGAACCCATGAACACATGAACACATCTGATGTTTGGTTATTGCAGGATTACAAATGGCGTCATCTGATGTTGTTATTCATAAATGATCTAAATTAGAGAATAAGGTTTGATTTGTAGTGTGCATAATTGTTTTTATCATGAAATATTTTGTCATGTAATGTCTATATTGACTGGTTTAATTATATGTAGGACTGTTTGTGAGTTTTCCATTATTGCAGGACTAAATATCTCGTGATGGTCAATAACATGTTATCTGATGACTAGAAGGCGTTCATAAAAGGCACCCCTTTTGGTTGGCTCCTTATGGTTGATAAAGATCTGCAAATAGGGAGGATGTTTGTTAGGGAGCTGTGTTGTAGATTTGTTGAGAAGAATTATGGTTTTAAAATTAGGTCCCAAGTATTTTTCTTTACATTAATTGATGTTTGTATAAGTATAGGGTTGGGAATTGCGGGAGAGAAGGTTGATCTAGAAAAGGAATCAAGTGACTCCTAACTGAGGAGTTTATCTGGTTCTAATCGTTATTATTACAATGATTTATGAGGAATTACTTAAACGTGTAACTGATTCTATAGTTGTTGTTTTTTGTAAGTTGTATAAATTGTTAGGTTTGTCTGAATTTTTTTTGCCCAACATAAAGGATACTGTGCATAGTGGGTTGTATAGTGTCGCGGATAATCATTTTGGTGAATTATGTAAATACATGTAATGTAATTAAGTTGTGTTTTGATGTAATGTTGATGAATTATGTTCTGATGTAATTACAACATTGGTTATCACCTATATGTTTAATTTTACAAACGTTCTTAATTTACTAAACTATGTGCCTTAATACTGGTTTTTTAGTTCTAGTTTTGGCGACTGAACTCAAATTTCTTCATAAGGAACTTTTTTTCTAAATAAAGTTGTTCACTTATTTAATTACATCAATATTGATGATTGATCACGTTTTCATTCACCACATGAAGTTCATTTTAATAAACTTTGTGCCTTAATATTGGTGTTTTGGCTTCCATCAACCCAGTGGTTACCCATGGCATAATGAGGGGATACCTTAGTTCTAGTTTTGGCAACTGAAGTCAAACCTCTTCATAAGGAACTATTCTTTTAAATAAGTTGTTCACTTATTCAATTACACCAATATTGATGATTTATCACCTTTTCATTCACCACATGAAGTTCATTTGTGCCTTAATACTAGTTTTTTAGCTTCCATTAACTCAGTGGTTACCCATGGCTTAACGAGGGGACACCTTAGTTTTAGTTTTGGCGACTGAACCCAAACTTCTTCATAAGGACTGTTTCTTTCAAATGAAGTTGTCATGAGGATTAATCACACTTTCATTTACTACATCATGTTCGATTTAATGACCTCTCTGCCTTAATACTGGTTTTTCACATTACATTGCCCTAGTGGTTACCCATGGCTTAACGAGGGGACACCTCAATTCTAGTGTTGGCGACTGGACTTAAAATAATCATAATACAAACATAGTCACACCAATACCGTTATAAAAAGTTCCTTATCTATAACTCAATAATTGTAAGAATATTTACAGTACTTCATATTAACAACAAATACTAAAATAATACAGTTTTGTACAAGCAATTACAACAATCATGTATTACTGTGGTAAGGAATAATAACACGTTCTGAACTTAAACTGATCAAATTGATGGCAGATAACACAGTTTGGTGTCTGCAGTTATCCTTATGGAGAACCCATTGATACACTAGCTGCTGCTGAAAACTGTGAAGATCAGACTGCAAATAAATTATGATAAACCAAATTAAAATGTAACCAACTCAATCAAAAATACACATAACCATAAAAGTATAACTAAACTGTTACAAACCGTGGAATATCCAGGAATATTTTTTCCATTAAACCTTTGTGAACCATTTCACAACTCCATGTATTTAATCACCATCATACCATAATCATTTCACAACTGTTACATAACTGACGTGTGTCGCCAAAACTATAACTAAGGTGTCCCCTCATTAATGAAGGGGTAACCAGTGATGTTTTGTAAAATAATACACATTTGTTCCTCAGTCACCAAAACTTGTACCGAGGTGTCTCCTCGTTAAAACATGGGCAACCACTGATGTTCTGTAAACTCAGAACTATTTATTGATTTACAAGACACCTGTGGTTATCCCTTCGTTAACGAGGGGACACCTTAGTTCATGTTATGGCGACTCAACACAAACGTGTTCATCAGTTGCCAAAACAAACAGATTCAACCCTTACAAACCTAAAACACTTACAAAAAACATTCATTTCTCCACCAAGAATCAAGAAGGAACATGTAAATGACATAAAAGAACAAACTTTACTTCAACAACCAACGGAAATCAAACTACAAATGCATAAACCTTTCAGGTCCAGCATCGACCAATAACAGAACGGTTAAATGACTAAAAGACTTCCTTTTCCATCAAAAATCGCATAAAAACCCAAACTTTACACGGAATCAAACCATAAACAAAAAAAAAACATCATTTTGCATGAAAAATCACTTAAAAGAGCAACTTTTACATGTTTTTCCATCAAAAATCGCATAAAAACTCAAACTTTACACGAAAATCAAACCACAAACAAAAAAAAAATCATTTTGCATGAAAAATCACTTAAAAGAGCAACCTTTACATGCTTTTCTATCAAAAATTGCATAAAAGCCCAAGCTTTACACGCAAATCATTCCACAAACACAAAAAGAAATATCCTTTTGCATGAAAATCACTTAAAAGAGCAACCTTTACACGTTTTTCCAACATAAACGAAATAAAAAACCAACCTTTTGTTGAAACGAAGAGCGCAAAGACGAAGAAAGACCTTGAGAGCGCAGAAATGAAGAGACGTAGATAGAGCAAGAGAGCCAGACAGTGGACAAAGAGAGAGCGAGAGATACCTCCAGTGAACGAGAGAGCGAGAGTGAAGACAAAGAGCGAGAGTGAAGAGTGAGAGAGTGAGAAAGTGAAGAGGCAGAGAGTGAGAGACTGAGAGTGGAGAAGGCGGGAATGACTTTTGAGTTTTTGAATTTAGACCTTTACACGTTGTCATAAAAAATTATTATTTTTCGCCACATCAGCAGTGTCAACTGGGAGTATACCACGTGTAGGTGTCAAAGTAACATTACTCATGAAAATGAGAGTTAGTTACTTCTAGTTAGAATATAAAAAGTGACCAAGAGAATGAAAAGCTTGAAATAAGAATTCCTTCTGGATTTTTTTTCTCTCATGACACCTATTCCAAGCATACCTACTTCGTTCTCCCTCCAAAAAGCTACTTCAAGAACTTCAAATTTTATCTTTTAAACTATTTCCAAAAGGTTAACTCTCGTTGGACAATGATAAATACCTATTTGACGAGAGATAACTTTATAAATAGTGTGAACGTTTTGCATTTGTTGAATGTACTATTTTGTCCAATAAATTCAACATTTTTCTTGTTGGATGAGGCTTTTGGGCGAGAAAATCGTGAAATGACTTTCTCTTTTTGTCTTCAAGCTTACATGTCCCTACAAAAAAAAAATGAGAAAAAAGCTAATCACTTTTATCTCCATAAAATTTGTTTAACCATAATTTTCAGCATTCAAGGAACAAAGTTATGGTATAAAAATAAATATAAGAGGTTTAATTCATATCATAAAACAAGTTATTATCACACTTATCAAAGGGTGAGTTATTTAATACTAGAACTTGGATGGAAGATGAACAATGTAATCATATTCATCTCAAATGGAACAACATTATTTGGGTTAAGAATAAATAAAATTAAATGAAGATCATTGAACAAAAGTCTTATGGAAGAGTCATATTAAGCATGACCTACTAGAGATTGACACTCATTCGGTCTACAAACCTCAACTCCCTAGGTCAAAGTGAATTCATTGCACAAATTGTATATCAATATGGTATTCTAGTAGTGTAAATCACCAGAGCAATGTTTAGACACCTTGAAGCAAACAAAGAGTCAGAAGCACCTGTGCAGATTAAAATGCTGACTATTTTGAGCTTTGAGGATTTTTGTAAAAATTGTGAAAAGTAGAATAGGAAAATTTGGTTGTTTTGTAAATAACCCTAGGTGCCTTGAAAATTATAAAAGATACCTAGGGTTAGGATTTTGGATGCATAGGATTTGAACATATGGCGCATATCCAATGGCGCCTAGTTTAGGAAAGGGTAGCTTGCTCCACATGCTAGGTTACTCTAACCCTAATGTGTGGCACAAGTTAGGGTTCCCAACCCTAGCTTCTTTTATACGCCACTTAGGTAGCTTGCATTGCAAGCTAGGGTTTCTAACCCTAGCTTCTTGTATACTCTACCTTAGCTTGTGGGAGAAGCTACTAGCTTTTTCTTCTTCTATAAATAAGAGGTTTAGCAACCTCCAAATTTTAGCACATTGCCCCAAGTTTCACATTGAGTTTCTTCTCTTAGAAGCTAGGAACTCTCTCTCTTGATGGTTGGCCCAACATCCTTTTATGTTTTCACCATCTACTTCACCATCAACCTTCTTGCATGCTTTCTTTCTTGCATTTCCATGGCTTCCGCAACATGAGGAGTTCATCCATTGCTTCCATTCGGTGCTTCAAGGTTTCACCATGCTCAACCTCCATTGAAGCTTGCATAAGAAGCTAAGGCACCTAGGAGCTCCTCCATCATTTGGTATCATGAGCTTTGGTCTTCAAGAGCTAAGTTCTTGATCCTTTTCACTTTGTTTTGGCTTTTCCGTGTTGTATACCACTATTTTTACATGTCTTGATTGTTTTGTACCGATTAATTGTTGTGTTCTTGAGTTTAAACGGTTCAAATAGCATCAATCTTCTTGAACCTTCCAAAAAATACATTGTTCTAGGTGTTCTTATGTGTGCTGCAAGCTATCTTTTGTTTTCTTGAGTCTTTGTTGATTTTAATCGGTTCAAAGTGTTCAATTGTGTCCTAACTTTTGTTTTTATGATCCATAGTATATGTCAAGTCATGTATGATTTCATATTGTCATCAAATCCTTAGGTTTATGCTTGTAGAATAGGTTTGAGCAGTTTGCATTTGCTGAAATTGTAAACAAAATGTGTTTACTGTTTTGTCTCATAATGTGCTTTGTGTGCCTTTTAATTTTTCAATCTTGAGTTCCTTTAATTCACTATTAGATCATTAGTGAGTTTCCTTGAATCATATCATTCCTATATGTCTTGTAGTTTGTTATGAATTTCGTTGGAATCCATATGTTTCATTTTTCCTACACTGATATTTGTTGATTGAGGTCACTAGACTTTGTGAAATTATTGAGAACAGAGTATTGTGTATTTGTAATTGAAATTTTGTGTGAGGCTACTTTGGAATGTGTCAAAGATACTATGAAAAAGGCGCATTTTAATTCATTCTGTAAAAAAAATGATAAATTGTAAAAGCCGAATGTTCACTGCTGGTTAACAAGTGATGATAGTGTAAAAATGCCTCTGTGTTTGAATTATTGCAACCGATCTAGTGATTTTTAATTGCTCAAATTTGGAGTGACCATAGCTTGAGATCTTATTAGTATGTGGTTAAAATTTGGAGACTTAATTCGTTGTGGTTTAGATGCAATAAACTTTTGAATCGGTGTTGCCAGAAACTCAACGTATGACAGTAGAACTGTTGCACTGGACTTAAAGAAATGCACTCTATTTTCGATTTATCTGGAATGATTCAGTGTTCAGATTGAGCTGAAATTTTGTGTGGACGTTCATTATTGAGTTGTGAGTGCATGATAAAACTTTTGTGACCTAATTCCAAGAATTCGGATCGTGATAAATTTTACACATACTGATGCCAGAAGATTACTGAAACTGTAATTGAAAATAAGTCTTTGTTCTAGATTTGTTGTGAAGGCAGTACTGGTCCTAAATTTTTGAAATTTTGTGTGGATGATCCTTGTGCTGTTGTGGAATTGTGGTCAAAATTTTAAGACGAAAGGAGAACTTTAGACAAAATTATAACTCACACAAGAGCTGCTGTCAGAATTGGAAATTCTAGTTTTTGTTTGCTGTTTTGTTTATCTACTCTAGAGCCATTCTTAGATCATCTCTTTGAGTGCTAAACGTCTTTCTAAAGCTTTAGTTTCTTGCTTGTCAATTTTATTTGCATTCTTTAAGTTTGTCAATTGTTATAATCCTTTTGAGTGTGCTATTCAAATTAGTTTTTCTTGCTTTATATTTGTGACCTCATGGTGAAATAGTACTTTGGTGAAGCACTTGAGTTGAATTGGCCAATACATCAAGTGAAGCCCCCAAGCACTATTGGAGAATGATACACAACGAGGAATGAAGGTCATGTGCAGAAAAGTTTCTTGAACAAATAAACCAAAAGCAAAAAGTGATGCACTAGTGAGACAAAGAAACAACACAAGGAGTGCATAGTATAGGAAATTTTAAAATTTTCAGCAACAATCTTTCATTGTATTCATTTGAGTTGTAATTGCAAAACTCCTTATCATTAGTGGAATAATTCAAACGTGTAGACGGTGAAGTGTTTCTAAGGTCCTTGGTGCCAAAGAACTTCACCTTAGGATTCGGCTAGTGTAAGTATTACGTGTAGACGGTGGAGTGTTTCTAAGGTCCTTGGTGCCCAAGAACTTCACCATAGGACTCGGCTAGTTTAAGTTTTCCCAGCATTGGTTTTATTCCTTTAATTTCTTTTAATCTTGCAAACCGACTAGTTTTGTTTTCATTGAGTCAACTTCGTTTGTAAGAACAATTGGAAAGGTACATTGGGCAAGGCTCTGGCTAAGGAAAGTCTTGGTACTTAAGTTGTCCAAGTGTCGCACCTCACTTTCCTGGGAGACCCCCTAGTGTGCTAGACTAGTTTGTCTTATCTTGAGAACACTTCTTCACAAAATTTAAGATGTCTAAACATTCTTTCCACCCTAGTAGCAATGAGTCACAAGACAATACATCAGATTTTCAGAAAATATTGGAAGAACTTCGGGTTGTGAAAATCAACACTGATATACAATTTGCTATTATGGCAGAAGAAATTAAGACCTTAAAGAAGAAGGATCACAAGTATAAATCCAAAGCTAGTTCATCAAAAAAATATTCTAGTAGTGAGGATGAAAGACCAGAGAGGGATAGTTTAAGAGCAACTGAACACTACCAACCTGTCCCTTATCACCACCATAAAAGAGATAGAAAATCCAAGGAGATTAGAGTAGATCTTCTCCATTTTCATGGAATGAATGACATAGATACATTTTTAGATTGGGAAATAAAGGTGGAACAATTGTTTGAGTGTTATGAAGTGAGTGAAGAAAAGAAAGTTCCACTAGCTACTCTTAGTTTTCAAGGACATGCATTGCATGTTGGACTGCCTTAGTAAGGGATAAACGTCTTCACCATGAACCAACCATAGTGTATTGGAATGATCTTAAAAGTGCACTTAGAAGAAGACATATTCCCTCATACTATCATAGAGAACTCATGGATAAGCTCCATAGACTTAATCAAAAGAACATGAGTATTGAAGAATATAGGCAGAAAATGGAGTTGTACATGATGAGGATGGGAATTAGGGAAGAAGATAATGTAATTGTGGCTAGATTCTTGAGTGATTAAGTTTAGAGATAAGAGATAGAGTAGAACTTCTCCCTTGTAGGTATTTCCATGATTTAGTGCAAATTTGTATTAAAGTGGAACAACAAGTTTTGAGGAAAAGCACAAATCGAAGTTCTTATTCTAACTCTTACTCCAAGACCGAACATAAGAGGGAGGGAAAGTTTTTGAAAGAAAAACCAAGAGAGAATCCTCTTAAAGTCATAGTTCAAGAAAATACCAAAAGGAAAGAAGAATTCAGACCCTCTGGCCGAACTAGTGATATTAAGTATTTTAAATGCTTGGGTCGGGGTCATATACAATCTCAATGTCCTTCTGTGAGAACCATTTTGATGAGAGGCCAAGACCTATATAGTAGTGAGGAGGAAAAGAATGATGAAAACACTAGTGAGGGGTCGGATAATGAAATAGGGGAGGATGCTTATGCTCATGAGGGAGAAGTATTGATGATGAGACGCTCCCTTAACAACCAACCTAGCCCACAACCTGAGTCACAATGAGAGAACATCTTCCACACAAGATGCAAAATTTCTAAAAATCTATGCTCTCTCATCATTGACGGCGGGTCGTGTTGTAATTGTTGTAGTGCTAGGATGGTTGATTAATTAAAACTTGAATTATTGCCCCACCGTAAACCTTATAAATTACATTGGATTAATGATGGGGGGACATTAATGTTAAAAATCAAGTAAAGGTCAAGTTTTCCGTGGGGAATTATGTTGATAATGTTTTATGTGATGTAGTACCCATGGAAGCTTGTCATGTTTTATTGGGAAGACCATGGCAATTTGATAAACAAACTATTCATGATGGTCTCACCAACGAAATCACCTTTACTCATAACAACAAGAAGTTTGTACTTTATCCTTTGACACCTACTCAAGTGTTGGAAGATCAAGTACAAATGAAAAATAAATTATACAATGAAAGGAAAAGCAAAACTCCAAGAAATCATAATCTTAGTATTAAAGATGCACATGGGGAGTGGGAGCTTGGTGTTCCTTCACACGGGGTTACTCAAAAGGAGTCTTTATTAATTAAAAATTCTTTTAAAACATGCCTCCTTAATGAGCAACCACCCTATCTCTTGTTATGCAAAGGAACACTCATGTGTGCACATTCTGATAAAACTGGATCTAAGGTTCTACCTCCTTCTATTGAAAAACTTTTGAAGGAATTTGATGATGTATTTCCTTATGATGGTCCTACGGGATTGCCACCTTTTCAGGGAATAGAACATCAAATTGATTTTGTTCCGGGTGCTAGTCTGCCAAACAGACCGACATATAGAACAAATCCTGAAGAAACTAAGGAGATAGAATCTTAGGTTCAAGAGTTATTAGATAAAGGTTGGGTACAAAGAAGTCTTAGCTCGTGCACCGTGCCAGTTTTGTTGGTGCCAATAAAAGATGGAAAATGGAGAATGTGTTATGATTGCCGTGCAGTTAACAATATCATAGTGAAATATAGGCACCCAATTCCTAGGCTTGATGATATGCTTGATGAATTGCATGGGTCCATTGTATTTTCAAATTGATCTAAAAAGCGGATACCACCAAATTAGAATCAAAGAAGGTAATGAATGGAAAACCGCTTTTAAGACCAAATTTGGAACATACGAGTGGTTAGTGATGCCTTTCGGACTCACTAATGCACCTAGCACTTTTGTGAGGCTAATGAATCATGTACTTAGGGATTGTATAGGAAAGTTTTTAGTAGTTTATTTTGATGATATCCTTGTATATAACACTAATGTATATTCTCATATTCACCATCTTAGGGAAGTTTTAATAGTTCTTAGGAAAAATCAACTTTTTGCCAATGTAGATAAATGTACCTTTTATGTAGATAGTGTTGTGTTTTTAGGATTCATTGTCAATAAAAATGGGGTTCATGTGGACCCCTAAAAAATACAAGCTATACAAGAGTGGCCTACCCCAAAGAATGTAGGAGAAGTAAGGAGTTTTCATGGATTGGCAAGTTTTTATAGAAGATTTGTTCCTAACTTCTCTAGTCTAGCTTCACCTCTCAACGAGTTGGTGACGAAAGACGTTATTAGGGCGAAAAACAAGAAAATTCCTTTCAAAAGATAAAGTTCTTACTTACTAATGCACCTATTCTAGCTTTACCTGATTTTACTAAACCTTTTGAGCTAGAGTGTGATGCATCAGGAGTCGGTATAGGTGCTGTGTTAATTCAAGGTGGCCACCCCATTGCTTATTTTAGTGAAAAATTACATGGTGCCACTTTAAATTATCCCACCTATGACAAAGAACTTTATGCTTTGATAAGGGCCCTTCAAACATTGGAACACTATCTTGTGTCCCAAGAGTTTATTATTTATAGTGATCATGAGTCACTTAAATATTTGAAGGGTCAACATAAATTGAACAAAAGGCATGCTAAATGGATGGAATTTCTAGAACAATTTTAGTATGTAATCAAATACAAGAAGGGCAAAAGTAATATTGTGGCTGATGCTTTATCTCGGAAACAATTGTTGATTTCTACATTAAGAGCCCAAATTCTTGGATTTGATAACATTATTGAATTGTTCTTACAAGATCCTGAATTTTCATCCATTTACACCAGAAGTCAACATAAACCGCAAGGAGGATACTATGTCAATCAAGGTTATCTTTTTAGAGAAGGAAAGTTATGCATACCTCATGGTTCACATAGAAAACTTCTTGTAAAAGAATCACATATAAAAGACTTTGAGCATATTGAGAGAAAAGTTCTATTGGCCCCATATGAGGCGAGATGTGCAAAGGTATTGTTATAAGTGCATTGCTTGTTTACAAGCCAAATCTAGGACTATACCTCATGGATTATATACCCCATTACTTGTTGCTTGTGCACCTTGGGAGGATATCAGTATGGATTTTGTCCTTGGACTACCTAGAACTCAAAGGGGGTTTGATTCTATTTTTGTGGTTGTGGATCGTTTTAGTAAAATGGCACATTTCATTCCATGTCACAAAATAGATGATGCAAGTAACATTTCTAGGATCTTCTTAAGAGAGGTGGTTAGGCTTCGTTGATTACCTAAAACTATAGTGTCCGATAGAGATCCTAAGTTCATTAGTCAATTCTGGAGAACACTTTGGGGAAGGCTAGGAACTAAACTCAATTTTTCCACCTCATGTCATCCCCAAACGGATGGACAAATTGAAGTTGTTAATAGGTCTCTTTCGACTATGTTGAGGGCAATTTTGAAGGGTAATCATAAATCATGGGATGAGTATCTTCCTCATATTGAGTTTGCTTACAATAGAGTAGTTCATAAAACTACCCAACTTTCACCTTTTGAGGTTGTATATGGATTTAACCCTCTTACACCCAAAGATTTGATTCCTTTGCCCAATCCTATTGAGTTTATTCATAAAGAAGGGGCATCACGGGCTGATTTTGTTAAAAAGTTATGTGAAAAGGTTAGAATTCAAATACAACAAAGTGATAAGTATGCTAAGCAAAACAATATGGGCAAGAGAGCAGTAAGTTTTGAAGAGGGAGATTGGGTTTGGCTTCACATAAGAAAAGATAGATTTCCAAAATAGAGAAAGTCAAAACTCAGTCCCCGTGGTGATGGGCCTTTTCAAATTTTAAAGAAAATAAATAATAATGCTTATCAATTGGATCTACCTGAAGATTATGGAGTACATACTACCTTTAATGTAATTGATCTCATTCCTTTTGTACGTAGCAATGATGATGATGAGGTAGACGATTTAGATCTGAGGACAGATCCTCTTCAAGAGGGAGGGGATGATGGAGGAGGACTCCAGCAAGGTCCAATCACCAGAGCAATGTTCATACACCTTGAAGCAAACAAAGAGTCAGAAGCACCTGTGCAGATTAAAATGCTGACTATTTTGAGCTTTGAGAATTTTTGTAAAAATTGTGAAAAGTAGAATAGGAAAATTTGGTTGTTTTGTAAATAACCCTAGGTGCCTTGAAAATTATAAAACACACCTAGGTTAGGATTTTGGACGTATAGGATTTGAACATATGGCGCATATCCAATGACGCCTAGTTTAGGAAAGGGTAGCTTGCTCCACACGCTAGGTTACTCTAACCCTAGCTTCTTTCATACGCCACTTAGGTAGCTTGCATTGCAAGCTAGGGTTTCTAACCCTAGCTTCTTGTATACTCTACCTTAGCTTGTGGGAGAAACTACTAACCTTTTTCTTCTTCTATAAATAAGAGGTTTAACAACCTCTATTGTAGACTTGATTTTGAGTAATGATATGCTGCCCAAATTTCAGCACATTGCCCGAAGTTTCACATTGAGTTTCTTCTCTTAGAAGCTAGGAACTCTCTTTCTTGAAGGTTGGCCCAACCTCCTTCAATACTTTCACCATCTACTTCACCATCAACCTTCTTGCATGCTTTCTTCCTTGCATTTCCATGGCTCCCGCAACATGAGGAGTTCATCCATTGCTTCCATTCGATGCTTCAAGGTTTCACCAAGCTCAACCTCCATTGAAGCTTGTGCAAGAAGCTAAGGCACCTAGGAGCTCCTCCATCAGTAAAAACTCTCCCACAACTTCAAATCATATTGTGTTGATCAATATGATTTAGAACATCGCTAAAGTAGGAATATCTCATTTCAATAATAAATTATGTGTCTATTAATTCAAATAAATGATTAGATTATCATATCAAATTAGATACATGATCTCAAATTATTTGCATGAGCATGTTATACATCATTTCAATCATAATTATCACATGGAATATCAATATCACTACAAAAAAAATGGTGTATGTGGCAATAGTTATTTTTGTATACAATGTCATTTATAATATGGGTGCCACAAAATATAATATGGCATTTTTGCATGAACCATTGTTGCATCTGTCATATAACAACTTGTATAAAATGACTTTTTTTTAGCCTGTAAATAATGTTAGTTAAAATTATTGTAATTGTTTTAATTGACAAATTGTGGTGACCACAAAAAATTGTACATCATTATTGACATTATAATATGTGATAAATAGTGTAATAAATAATGAATTATAACACCTTAGTTGAAACTATCATAATTTTAATATTAAATAAATGGAATATATTCACCACTTTATAATCTCATAATTTAATTAAACCTGTTTTCATAATTACTAATAAGATAATTAAATAGTACAAACTTACAATAGCAAAAACTTATCGTTGCATTTCCATACTAAGGTTCACATTGTTCAAAATCATATTAAATTATATGATAACTTACAATTTCAAGAAACTAATACAAGAAAGCTATTAAAAGTTATTCAAACACTATTATAAGAGAGCTACTACAAGACTATATAAAAAAAACAACTACATTAATTAGTCTTGCTTCCTCTGCTTGATCGTATAATTTGATTTGGTGATGAAGCACCACTTCTAGCATTTGGTGCCTGAAAAAAGAAAGTTGTAAGTTATTCATTTTTAATGTTTATAAAATAAATGAAGACAATAATATTGTAATAAAAGTTGAAGTATACTAAGAGTGAACTAAGAGTAACTCCAATAAGGCTGCTGATGTGATATGAAAAATAAAAATAAAAATAATTTTCCTTTTATTGTTCTATGTTTAGTTTGGATATAAAACTATGGAAGGAATGAGTTTGTCTATTCCTTTTCCACTATGAATTCTATATAAGGACACTTATTGTACTCATTTTGGTAGATTTTGAATGATGAATATAAATTTTTGAAAATCTTGAGTGTGCTATATCTCAAATGGTGTTTCTCCTTTACTTATCCTAGAGTGGCATTTTATAACTAATCTCTTGGTAGCGCATTGGGGTTCGTCAAAGGAAAGTGGATAGTTTTACTTTGAGGTTTCTTATGTTGTGAGCCAGGTCACAAGTGACTATTCACCATCTTGCTTATCTCCTGGATTTGAGTGACACAAGGTTCTTCCCAATTCCTAGCATTGATTTAAAATACAATTTTTATTCTGAAAATTTCAGAAGTGAGAGATTGTGCATTTTGAAATTGGTGAGAGTGAATCTCCTAGGTTCTTAGTTGAACCAAATACTAGACTTATTAAGGGTTTTTCTTTCCCCTTTTGGCATCTCCGCAAGTTATCCTCCTCCGTGGAAGTAATGTTACTTATTCTTATCACCCATTTTGATGGAAGAAGACCTAAACAAGGTCCCACCACAAGATCCATGACCAAGCAGATAGAAGAGCTATAGGAGTCTGAGCCACAAATGCACACCAAGATGCTGACAATTTTGATTCCCTGACATTTTGTAAAATTGTATAAAGCCTTGTAACATAAAAATAAATTCAATTTGGGAGTAGAATAAAATTCCAAAGTTGTGACCTAGGCATGCTAGGGTTAAGGTTAGGGCTAGCATGCCTGGACCCTTCATCCACATGGCACATCCCTATTGGAGAAGCATTTTTGTGCGGCATGAAGAAGAGAGCTCCATGTGACGCCTTCCCATTGGTTAGCTAGGAAGCTTAGGATAGAAGCTAGGGTTAGACATGTGGAAGAAGCTAGGGTTAGGGTTAGAAGCTCCTTCCACACACTAGGGTTTGGGAGCTTCTCCTTCTCCTCCTTCTATAAATAAGTGTGTAGGCATTGTACAATTCAAGTTGAATCCTTAATGAAATGCTGCATAATTTATTTTCTACCTTTATTTTTTGAGCTCTTCTTTGTTTGCTCTCGCATAATCAAACCAAGATATCTTGATAGTTGGCCCAATCTCTATCAATTTCTTGTTCCAGCTAGTTCGTCACCTTCCATCACACAAAACTTCTACATACTCTTCCAACTTCACACACGCTTACACGTCCATTTTCTCCATACAAAGCTTCCACAACCTTCGAAGGAGTTCATCATCAAATATCATTCAGTGCAAGTCTTCAAAAGCTTCTTCCACAAGCTTGAGGATCAAGGTTGACGCATGACACCAAAAGGAGCTCTATCATGTGGTATGATGAGCATCACACTGTCCAGCTAAGTGTGTTAAATTTTGTCCACTATTTTTGCTAATTTATGTGTTGTATAGTGAAGTTCTTGCATGTCTTGTTGAAGTTTCATCATCTTCTTTGAGTTCTAATCAATCTAAGTGGTTCAAACACATTAAATCTGCTTGAACCATCCAAAAATATGTGCCGTATGTGTTCTAGAGTAATACCGTATGCTCATTTGATTTTAGTACAACTGTTGCTTTTGTGTTTATTTTGCATTTTACACATCAATCCCATGTTGTCAAAGTCATGTAGTTCCATATATATTAACAATTCTAAAGTTTTACCATAGAGTACTAAGTGTTTGTCAAAAAGATTGAGTGAAGAAAAATTGTCCAGTAAGTGTTTGATACATTGCCTAAGTCATTGTGTGTGCTTTTTGTGTATTTTTCTTTTAGTATACTTGAGTTCTTGTGCTTACTAGTAGATCATTGGTAAGCCTCTTGATATATTGAATCCATTCTGTTTTGTAGTCTTGTTCCAAATCCTTTCAAATTCCATAGGTTTCTTTACAGTGAACACAAATTATTTGTTGAAATTTCACTAGATTTAGAAAAATTAGTGGGAGCAATATTTTGTATATTTTGAGCTGGATTTTTTTTACTACTACCTCAAGATGTGTAAAGTAACCTACTAAAAAGGCACATTCAAATTAAAAATACAAAAAAAATGATAAATAGAAAAATCCAGAATGCCAGTACTGAAATGGAAAACTGAAACGTTGTTGTTTGCTCTCTGTGTTGGACTTATTAAAATTTTCCAGTGACTTTTTTATCTGATTTCTTTTTCTGTATTTACCTTATGATGTTGAGTACCTATGTTAAAAATTTCACACGGAAATTCGGTCTACAAAAATTACAATAAATAAGGGAAACACCACTACCAGTTGTTGATCTAGACTTTTATTTTCTATTTTTGAATTTATTCTAGTGCTTTTCTTTAGGTAATTTCATTTCGTTACTTTCTTGCTTGTCTTTTTATTCTAAATTCCTTGAGTTTGTCACTTCAAATTCTATATGAGTTTAGCTTTTCCAAACTGTGCTTTTATTAGCTTACTTTGTGGCCTCTTGATGAACTAGAACATTGGAAAAGAGACTTGAAGTTGAGTTGGCAACCAATGATTTAATGGTTGACTTGAGTCAAGACTTGTAAAAGAGTTCACTAAGAGGAGCAAGATCTTTGAAGTTGGAGTTGAGTGCCAAATTTGCAAAGAATTGGAGTGAAACACTTGAGGGGAATTGTAACAAGCACTTGAAGTGTATATTATAGGATTTACAATTTTGTTCAGCAAGCTTTTCTTTTGTGTTTCTTTGATTTGTAAGTTGTAAAAAGAATTTTAATTAGTGGATTAGTATTGTGATTAGATGGTGAATGTGTCTCATAGGTCCTTGGTGCCAATGAGTTTCACCTTAGGAACGACTAGTTAAATTTCTTTAAGTTTTGCCACTAAATTCTTTACAACTTTGCTTTTAATTTTTGGATCATACACAACTAGTTTTTAATTTGTAATCTCTTTTTGACTAAATAGTGTGAGTCACCTTCGTTTGTATTTTAGAGCTTCTCATTGCAAGAAAGACTTGGGAAGTACATTGGGATCAGGCTTTGGCTAAGAAAGTCTTGGCACTTAAGTTGTCTTAGTGACACACCTCACTTTCCGAGGAGCCCCCCCTGGTGAACTAAACTTGCTTTTTCTTAATTTGAGAACCTATCTTACAAAACTTAAAGATGTCTAGACATTCTCTTCACCAGGCAATGAGTCTAGTGAAAATACTTGTGACTTGAGAAATTTTTTGAATGAAATTAGATCTTTAAAGATAAAAACTGAGGTACAATTGCCATTGTGGAGGAGGAATTAAAGACCTTAAGGTAGAAGGAAATAAAAAAAATAAAAAATAAGTTCTTCAAAAAGTATTCATTCAAAAGAAGATAGGCAAGAGAGGGATAGTTTGAGACTGGGAGAATTTTATTAGCCTGACCATCTAATCTGCCATAGAAAAGAAAGAAAAGCTAAAGATGTTAGGGTAGATCTTCCTCACTTCCATGGAAAAGATTATGTAAATGTATTTTTAGACTAGGGAATGAAAGTAGAACAACTTTTTTAGTGCTACCAAATGAGCGAGGAGAGAAAGATTCCTTTAGCTACCTTAAGCTTCCAAGGCCATACTATTAATCGGCGGTGGACTGCCTTAGTGAGAGATAGATGCCTGCATCAGAAGCCAACAATAATGTATTGGAATGATTTGAAGAGTGCTCTTAGGCGTAGACACATCCCTTCATACTACCATCATTAGGTAAAGGATAAACTTCATAGATTGAATCGGAGAAACATGAGTGTAGAGGAGTACAGACAAATGATGGAGCTATATATGATGAGAGCAGGGATAAGGGAAGGTGAAATTGTAATTGTGGCAAGATTTATGAGTGGCCTAAGCCTTGAGATACAAGATAAGGTAGAACTTATTCCTATAGAGATTTTCATGACTTGGTCCAAATTTGTATAAAAATTGAACAACAAATTTTAAGAAAGAGAACAGGAAGAAGTTCTTACCCTAATTCCTTTTCTTAGAAGGATCTTAAGAGGGAGGGAAAGTTTGTAAAAAGAAAAAATGCTTTAAGTGTTTGGGTCGTGGTCATGTCAAATCTCAATGTCCTTCCATGAGGACTATATTAATCAAGGCCTAAGATGTTTATAGTAGTGAGGAGGAGTCAATTGAGGATAGTGCTAGTGAGGAATCTGAGTGTGATATGAGTGAAGATGCAGTTGGAGATGCCCTTGGAATATAAATTTGATGAAGAAATCCTTGAAGCTTTGGAAGAGTTGATGGACATATGCTTTGGAACCTTGGTTGGGGTAGTATAGAATGTCTTAGTTGCAGTTTGCATTTGTTTCATATCATTCTATCATTTGCATGCAAGGAACTCCAATTTACTCAAGTGAAAAGTCAATTTCGAAGTTAGTTTTATGAGAAAAGTTACCCTAGAACAAAAACAACCAACTGTTTCTGAGAAATAGTTAACTGTTTTTATATTGAAGCAAAAACAACCGATTGTTTTTGAAAAATAACCGATTGTTTTTACTTGATAGTGCAGACACTATAAAGCCATGTGGCCTACGTGTTTTCAAGCACGAAGCTGCATTCTTTTGAGTTTGAAAAATTTTCTAACATCCACTTGAGAGTTCTTTGGAGAGAATCCTTCAAGATTTGAGAGGTTGATCAAGATTAGATCAAGATCATCCTTAAGTCTCATTCTTAAGAGGCTTTTGCTTACACTTGATTGGGAGGAACATACAATAGTGTGTTCTCATCACAGATAAGTCATTCTTGTTGTATTGAGATTGGTTTACTGTTGTGTTGCGCTCTTAATTGGTTTCAATTAGTATATCATTGATTCATAGTTTGGTTTATACTTGAATAGGGTGTTTGAGTATAATTTGTTTTGTAATTGATTGTAATTTCGTTTTTGTTGTGAGTTTGCATCATACACTATAGTAGGGTTCTGCATTTTCCAGTAGGATTTTGTATCTTATCTGGTAGGGTTCTGCATAAGTGTTGGATCAATGTTGTAGGGTTTAAGATTGAGTCTTTGTTGTATATTTGATTGCAAACTTGGTGTTTTTAGTGAAATCCTTGCATAGTTTTGCAAAGGACTGGATGTAGCTCTTGAGGAAGAGTGAATCAGTATAAAAGTCTATGTGTGATCTCCTTTACCATGCTGCATTTACATCCGCGTGCCTATTTCACATTCATTTACATTTTCTGGTATAAAAAATTTGTTAAAATTGAGAAATAGTTGATTGTTTTTCTGGACAATACTTGAAATTTAACTCTGGCAGCAAAAACAGTCAATTGAAATGGATTTTTAATCAACTATTTTACTGAAATGTTTGTATAAGTGTTCTTGTACACGTTTCTTGATTAATAACTCAGTTTTATTAATTGAATCAATTTGTAATCAACCAAGAAGTATTGTATAGAAAACTTTTTCTGCTGAGCACTATGAAGAACTGCTTAAACTCTTTATATTCAATTTTCAATTGGTGAATCTTCAAACTTCTATTCTATTTTACTGTGTTTGAACAATTGTTTTATACATCTTTTGTTCTTTCTTCATATAAATCATGTCTGAAAAAGTTTGGAAGGTTAATTTTTGCCAATAACTGAAAAATGATCACTGTTGTTTGGATACTGGTTCAGAACTTGACTTGACTCTTTGCTGTAAAACTCTTAGCTAACTATTTTTCAGATGTAGCTAACTATTTTCTGAAAAATAATCTTGGTTAAACCATTATTATTCACCTAATCAACCCTAACCCTAATGCACGTAGGGTTTCATTCTACTTCTATTTTGAATATTTTTACATTACAAGTCATTGTACAATTTTTATAGTATTAAGGAGTCAACTTTGTCAGCATTGTGATGTGCCTGTGTGTCTCAGATTCCCACTACTCCTCTATTTTCTTGGCCATAGATCTTGTAATAGAACCTTGTCTAGGCCTTCGTCCATCACATGAGGGAGAATTATTGATGATAAGAAGAACCCTCGACAATCAACCTAGCCCACAACCCGAGTCACAAAGTGAGAACATCTTTCATACACACTGTAAAATTTTTGAAAAAATATATTCTCTCATCATTGACAGCGGGTCGTGTTATAATTGTTGCAGTGCTAGGTTGGTTTAAAGTTGAATTAACTATAGTCCCTCACCCCAAACCATATAAATTTCATTGGATTAATGGGGGGGGGGGGGGGGGGGGACATAGCCGTGAAAGAGCAAGTGAAAGTCAAGCTCTCTGTGGGTAACTATGCCGATCAAGTTTTATGTGATGTAGTACCCATGGAGGCTTGTCATATTTTATTGAATCTCAAGTACAAGAGTTACTAGAAAAGGTTGGGTGCAAAAGAGCCTTAGCTTGTGTGCCATGCCTGTTTTGTTGGTGCCCAAGAAGGATGGAAAATGGAGAATATGTCGTGACTGTCGTTTAGTCAACAACATAACTATTAAATATAGTCACCCAATTCCTAGACTTGATGATATGCTTGATGAGTTACATGGGTTAGTCATGTTGTCCAAAATTGATTTCAAGAGCGGTTATCACCAAATTCGTATTAAAGAGGGTGATGAGTGGAAGACCACCTTCAAACCAAATTTAGACTATACGAGTGGTTGGTAATGCCTTTCGGTCTTACGAACACACCTAGTACATTCATAAGGCTTATGAATCATGTTCTTAGGGTTCGTATAGGTAAATTTGTTGTAGTGTATTTTGATGATATTTTAGTGTATAGTCATAATGTAGAGTCTCATATTCATCATTTAAGGAAAGTCTTGTTAGTTCTTGGGAAAAAATAAATTGTTTGCAAATGTAGACAAATGTACATTTTGTATAGATAGTGTTGTCTTTATGAGGTTTATTGTGAATAAAAATGGGATACATGTTGACCCCACCAAAATAAAAACCCTTCAAGAGTGGCCAAACCCAAAGAATGTAGGAGATGTTAGGAGATTTCATGGTCTTGCAAGCTTTTATAGAAGATTTGTGCCTAAATTCTCTAGTCTAGCTTCACCTCTCAATTTGTTGGTGAAGAAAGATGTTACATTCCACTGGGGAAAAAACAAGAAAAAGCTTTCCAAAGAATAAAGTTCTTGCTCACTAATGCACCCATTCTAACTCTACTTGAATTTTCTAAACCTTTTGAGCTAGAGTGTGGTACATTAGGAGTAAGCATAAGTGTTGTGTTATTGCAGAGTGGACACTCAATTACATATTTCAGTGAAAAACTCTATGGTGCCACTCTTAATTATCCCACCTGTGATAAAGAACTCTATGCTTTGGTCAGGGCCCTTCACACTTGGGAACACTATGATTTGACTTAATGGCAGAAATGAAACAATTTCTCTCATTTTGGATAACTTTGGCAAGTCTCTTAAAAGCATGATAAGCTTCATCCTTTGTGGCAATGAAAAGAGTCCAAGTAAAATGAGAACAATCATCTACTACTACAAGACTATAGTAATTACCTCTTGGGCTCATAGTTCTAGCGGGACCAAATAGATCAATATGAAGCAACTCAAGAGGTGTGGATGTAGAAACCACATTTATCTGTTTAAAAGAGCTCTTGGTCTATTTACCCTTTTGACATACTTCATATAATCTGTCCCTTTCAAACTTGAGCTTTGGTAAGCCAATTACCAGTTCTTTATATGCAAGTCTATTCAAATGATGCAAGAGTATATGAGTGTCAACACCCATTTTCGTCCTGGTGGAAAATATTGTTTCTATTAATTTCTCAAAAAAAAATTGAAAAAATAATTCTTTTTTTAGTTTAAATATTGGATTTTGTTTTTAAAAAAAGGATGAAAAATATCTATTTTGTTTTATTTTTTTCTTATTTTCGTTTTGGAGTAAAATATATCAAAAAAATGTGGTTTAATTTTTTACCTCTTTCTCATTTTAGGAAAACAAAAAATAAAAAAATAAAAAAAATATTTTTTTATGATTACCTTTATCTTGCTATTAGGTTTGTACATTCTTTATTAAAATCAAAGAAAAAAAACGAGATATATAGTTCTTTATCTCTTTCATAGTTTCATTTTATATTTCTTTTCTCAAAAAAGGTAAATAATAATAATAAATAACAAAAAATTGATAAAATTGAAATTGGAGCACCCTGAATCAATAAAGATCCTTCCGTACAAGCTACACCACCCTCACACCACCAGAAAACTTCAAATCTTTTGATTCTCTCATATGCTCCTGCTTTCTTTGCAATGCTTCCATCTGTAATGCTTTCCTTTGTAATGCTTCCCTCAGCAGCAACATTACCTCTTCTTAACAAAACTACTCCTGCAATATTTCCTCCTACAACTAGCATTTCCTTAACCTAATGCAAATAATAACCAAGTCAACACTCCAGCCCCTAGGGGGACAACTCTTTTTAATGGGGGCACTCACTTACTATTTTTGAAAAAAGGAACACAAACCATTTGCTTTTTTTTGGAGGGGGGATTTTGGAGAATAAGTTTTTCAAGCAGATCGCCTGAAGGTAAGGTTCCTTCACATTCATTTTAGTTATAGCTCGTGATAGAGTGCATTTGGCTTACTAGATATATTGTCTCTGTGTGCATGATGAACTTGGCCTAAAGCATGTGTTGTTTCTTTCTTTATATGTTTGATGAATCTTGTTCTTTTTACTTGATTTTTCTTTTATTTTTAAATATACACATGTTTACATATTGATTGTCTAAAGCATGTTCACATGTTTCTCCCTTTCACTCAATCACATAAAGACTCTCACGTACACATTTCACCCTACCCCTTACTCACGAAAAAGATCATGTTGCACCTCTAACATTCCAAACCACCATGGCATGCACCTTTAATATTCCAGTACCCTGATTAAACCACCATGCACAACTATACCCTGTCAAAACCATCTGCAACACTCACCTCCCCTCATCGAGAAAAAATCAAAACCGCAAACCACCTCCATGCCCTCCATGCCTATCGGTGACCTTGGCAGCTCAAACACCGCATTGTCATCCAGGCCACCTTCACTGCACCCCGCGAGCCACGTCTCGCCTTGCACCTCCGCTACCTTTGCCATCACCTCGCTGCCAGGCCAAGGCACCATCCTCACCCTCACTTCCAAGGCCCCCCTAGAACCATTAACGGTACCTCACGCAACCCTCCATTTTCCTCACTTACACCATACTCTCCGTCATCTCCCTCACTACCAAACTGTAAATGCCACCACCTCCATGTGCTAGTTCCACACACATGTCAACCACCGTGCACATGCCTCCATGTCCTTGCTAGTCACGTCCAAGATCGTGCCACCTTCACCATCCTCCCACCATGCAGCACCAATCACCTCGCCTAATTAACAACAACCCATTCCACTCCTTCCTTCCCTACCAAACACCTCACCACCACGTTGTAAAATAAGTTTTGGCCAAGTTCAAGAGGTGATCTCCTTTAAAAATTTTCTCAAAAGTACTTTTTAATGTGAGGGATGAAAAATCTTTAAAGAACTATTCAAGATGATATGAAAAGCAATTAGCAAAGGTTCAAAACAAATTCTAGAACAATAACAATCACACAGAATCAGTAAACTAAAGACCGATTTTAATTCTGGAAAACCAGTAAATTGTTAAGCAAGTTCTGGAAAAAGAATTGTTAAAAACACTTCAAGAAATTAAAGAAATATATCAGATAAGTGTTTGAAAAGAGTTTTAAATATACAAAATCAAATATCGAACAAAACAAATTCTGTTTTAGATTTGAAAACAAAAATTATACAATTATCAAGAAAATAAGTTTTTCTGGAAAATCAGTTTGATCAACAGTAAACTCAGTGAATTAGGAAACAGTTTAGATTAAGAAATAAGTTGACTAAACTGTATTTAGATGAATTAAATGATTTCAAGAATACTCAAATGATTATCAAAAAGTTAATCAATTAATCCAGTTAAGAAATTTTATCAGATTCAGAAAATCAGCAAGAACAGTTCAAGAAGTGAGCAAGAAAGAACAAGAACATAAAGATTTATCCTAGTTCACCCTTTTCCTCAAGGGCTACGTCCAGTCCTTTACTCCACAGTAAGGATTTCCACTATAAAATATCAAACCGATCAGTTTACAATAGTTCAAACACTTGCAGCCCACAAGAATACACTGCTCATCGTAACAAACCCTCTGCTGAACCTACAACAGATCACAGAACTATACATACTCCACTGTATATTCCAGAAAATACCTTACTGAACCCTTCAACAAGTTAACAATTGTACAAACCCCCACTATATACACAAAATTACCACACCAGGCAATTCACAATACAACAATATTTGATACAAAGAAAATTATCACGAACACAACAATACAAGCACTTCTATACAACAAATTACAAAACTAATAATGAAGAAAGGATATAAAAGGCTTAGTCTGATGATCAGATCAGTGATGTATCAATCTCAGTTAATGCACAACTCTAGAATCAATCAGACTTTAGTTTTTGATGTAAGAGAATAGAATGATCTTGATCACAAAACAAGAAGGGTACTTTTCTCTCTTTCGAAAACACAATGCTCTTGATCAAAAAAATGTTTAGAATGATTTTCTTATCTGTTTCAAAATGTGGGCCAACTATTTATAGACATCTGTCTTAAAAATTCAATCGATTGTTTTGTCAAACAGTCGATTGTTTTTCTCTAGTTAGTTAAAACAGTTATTTAAAAATACAAAATCTGATTTTAATGATTTCTTAAAAACTTTGTTAAATTAGATTTTATTCTTGGAGCTTATCCTTGAATGATATTGATTGCACCACTGATTTGAGATCAAACTAGACACAAAACACACATTCTAAGTTCTAGACCAAGCTCCACCAATCTTCATGAATTCTTCACGCAATCCACTTATGTTCATTAGGCTTGGAACTCCATCAAATGATTGGCTTCATCAAATCTTCTTAGCAACTCCTGATGCTAACAATCTCCCCCAATTTGATGAAGACAAACAATGGTGTGTTGAGTTGTGTAAACTATACTTGTTCTTCCTTTAATTAGTTAACTGCCTTTCATAAAGCTCCCCATAATATGATATCCCTGTAAGTCATATTTCACCAAACATAGTGAAGTAAACAGTAACACAAAGGATAACAATATTTCATTAATCATAAGCAAGAATACATGATAGCAATCCATGAGTACATATCGTGCACTATCACTGATTAAACAAAACAAACTGAAATTTGGACAAGTGCTGGATAAACCATCAGATCAGAGTAATAACAACAGTAGCGGAAAACATCAAACAACATCAAACAGCAGAAACAACAGAGAGTAGTAAAAACAACCTAATAACATCAACCTAAACTCCTAGACCAAAGAACACCACAACAACACAACAGACACTTCCTATTTCTCCCCATTGACTTCATCAAATAAAAGAGAATGCACCACTAAATATGCAAGAATTGCCCTATTCGTCTAGTGGAAAGAACAAAGTCCCCATCTTGGACTGGATACCCTCAACTTAAATCTCAATGAATTGGAAGTGTGTCTCACAATACTGGTGGTGGCTCCGATTATGGTTTTCCATGATGTTCAGTTGATTGATCATCAGTTGCTCAAATCTGGAATAAGATTCTTGTGTAGGAGCAGTAGCTGTTCCACCTTCAGCACCAGCTTGTTCATCATTCATGATATTTTCCTCATCATCATCTTCAATATCAACATCATTATCGCTCGACTCTTCTTCATCATCATCATCTTGAGCAGCAGATTCCTCATCAGCCTTGCAGATCCACTTTTTATTCTTCATTTTCTTCAAGCCAATCTTGGTAAGATTGGCTGTTGAAATTTGGTTCAGTGCCTTCACTTCTTCAACAACTTCACCCTCCACATCAATCTCAAAATATTCAATGAAATTTGACAGCAGTATCACATATGGAATGCGATATTCCAGCTTCTTGCCCACTTTGAACAAATGCTCACGGATCACATTGACTCAGTTGACCTTGATCTTTGACATGAGGCAATACATGAGGATTAAATCCTCTTCAGTCAGTGTTGCATGATCAGACCCATGGGGTGTAAGTAACCAAATGACAATGTAAGCAAGGATTCTCGGGGTGGCAGCTAATCCTCTTACATTGAATATCCTTGGGGCAGTTTCTTGGTTTCTTAAACAAGATTTATAGAACTGAACCTTGTTAAAGTTCCCAAGCTCTTAGTGTTTCCCCTGCTCACCACAACACCGTCATTCCTTAAGCCAGTGACACTCACACACACATCTTCATTAATAGCAATATCAATTCCCTTGACTTGTGAGTAAATGTTCTCCTCGTCATACCACATATTGGTTAAGAACACCTTAACCAGGTCTGGTATGTGTTCCCCAACAACTTCATGAACCGGTCCAGCTTTTGAAACTTAATCATATCTCTGACCTCATCGAGCTTCTCTTCCTTAAGCCAATCAAGGCTTAGCATCTTAGGAGTAATTATGATCTTCCTGTTATACAACTTGTAATACTCTTTGATGCTCTTCTGATTTCCAACGAACCACCTATCAAGGTAATCGGTTTCATTGTTGTCTTTGTATGAGCCAACTTGTTTGATCATGTCTCTCTTGGTTCTCTTGCGGGGGTTGGAAGAAGAAGCCATTTCTTTGAAAATAGTGGGTAGCAGGAGAACTGAACTTTGCACTCTGAACGAATAGAGCAAAGGCAGTGAGATAGTGTGCAAGTGAATGCATGTTCAACCCACTACTTAATGAGAAGTAATTCTATAGAAAACAACATATTGATTGACAATGCAAAACATAAAAGCAGCTTTGGCAGTCTGTTGAGATTCCACAAGCAATTAGTTCATAGTAGGTTATACTTAGTTTCAGAAAATTTCAAAAAACCAACTTTTTTACTAGTTGACTCTCCACTGTTGCAGTGACATGTGGCATCTCGAGTTGTCTCTCTCTTCACATGTGCAACAAGATGGAGGAGGGCTCAGGCAAGGTCCAATCACCAGAGCAATGTTTAGACAACTTGAAGCAAACAAAGAGTCAGAAGCACTTGTGCAGATTAAAATGCTGACTATTTTGAGCTTTGGGGATTCTTGTAAAAATTGTAAAAAGTAGAATAGGAAAAGTTGGTTGTTTTGTAAATAACTCTAGGTTCCTTGAAAATTATAAAAGACACATAGGTTAGGATTTTTGAACGCATAGGATTTGAACATGTGGCGCATATCCAATGGCACCTAGCTTAGGAGAAGGTAGCTTGCTCCACATGCTAGGTTACTCTAACCCTAACGTGTGTTGCAAGTTAGGGTTCTAACCCTAGCTTCTTTCATACGCCACCTTTGGTAGCTTGCATTGCAAGCTAGGGTTTCTAACCCTAGCTTCTTGTATACTTTACCTTATTTTGTGATAGAAGCTACTAGTTTTTTTCTTCTTCTATAAATAAGAGGTGTAGCAACCTCCATTGTAGACTTGATTGAGAGTAATGATATGCTGCCTAAATTTCAGCACATTGCCCAAGTTTCACATTGAGTTTCTTCTCTTAGAAGCTTGGAACTCTCTCTTGAAGGTTGGCCCAACCTCCTTCAAAGCTTTCACCACCTACTTCACCATAACCACCACACTTCTTCCATATGTTTGCTTCCTCCACGGTTCTTCTTCCATCACACTTTGCTTCCGCACTATAAGAAGCTCCTTTCATGCCATTTATTCGGTGCAACAAGGCTTCCACAAGCACTACCTCCATTGGAGCTTGCGCAAGAAGCTAGAACACCTAGGAGCTTCTCCATCACAACATGACCATTGACTGGTTTTGTTTTATTCAGTCCTTCAACTAGCTAGGTTCCATTTTGCTTGGTTCTGTTCGACTTCTTTCAGTTACACAACTTCGTTTTAGTTGAATTGTAACTCCAATACATTTTCACATGCATCCAGAATTAAAATTTAATCAGATATGAATATTCGGTCAGCTACAACACTGTTATAAAAGAAATATAAAAATGATCCTAATACAGTGAACTGTCATGTGAAACTGATACAGTAATTGTAAAAATTGAAACTGATACAGTAATTTGTAAAATTGAAACTCATACAATAATTTGTAAAATGCCATGTAATTAAATCATCTAACAATCCACAAAACATAAACCAATCTATTTCACATATTTGAAATCAATAATCCCAAGTTCATTTCTTAGGAAATTAAACCTCTCTTTATTAAGTGGTTTTGTAAACAGATCAGCAAGCTGATTTTTAGTACTAACAAATTGAATTTCACAATCACCACTATTGACATGGTCTCTAATGAAGTGATGACGAATTTCAATATGCTTAGTCCTTGAATGTTGAATTAGATTTTTGGTAAGATTAATAGCACTGGTATTGTCACATAATAATGGAATATGAGAAAGATTAAGACCAAAGTCGCTTAGCTGTTGCTTAATCAATAAGCTTTGCGCACAACAGCTACCAGCTGCAATGTATTCAGCTTTAGTAGTGGATAATGCAACACATTCTTGTTTCTTATTATGCCAAGATATCAAACTTGATCCTAACAGATGGTATGTTCCACTGGTGCTCTTCCTATCTATTTTACATCATGCAAAATCAGAATTAGAATAACAAACTAAATTCAGAGAAACTTCACTTGGATACCATAGCCCAACATTTGTGGTTCCTTGCAAGTATTTTAGAATTCTCTTTGCTGCAGTGAAGTGTGATTCCTTAGGATTGACTTGAAATTTGGCACAAAGACAAACACTGAACATAATATCTGGTCTGCTTGCAGTAAGATAGAGCAATGATCCGATTAAGCCTCTGTACTTGGTTTGATCTACTAGCTCATTTCTCATCTGAATCCAAGTAACAATTAATGGCCATGGGTGTTGTACTCTCTTTGCAATTCTCCATGTCAAACTTCTTTAATAACTCTTTGCAATACTTGGTTTGACTAAGGAATATGCCATGATTTAATTGCTTGATCTGCAGTCCAAAAAAATAGTTGAGTTCCCCCATCATGGACATCTCAAATTCTCCCTGCATAGCTGTAACAAACTGCTCACATCGTGAGTTCATGACATCGCAGAAACTAAAAGGCAGGGATGTTGCATTTTCTTAATTTAATAAGTGGTAAAAGCTGACAATTTTCAATGGAGCATTTGCATGCATGTTGTTTGAAAGCCTTTAGCCTTCCTTTATCCCAAAACAAAAAGGATTTGCCTCAGTAGCTGTCACCATCATCGGAAATGACAAAACAAGGGTAACACACTGGGGAATAAACACCAGGTTTCTCTCTGTTGGTCGAGTGGTTAATTTCCAATCTCCAGGCCCAATCAAATAACGAAAGTTTGCTAGATTGAAAACCTACAAGGGCAGTCTAGGCAAAAGAAAGGACAATAAAGAAAATCAAAAGAAAATAAAAAAAGGATAAAGAAAATAAAAAAAATAACATGTGTTGGGAGTCGTTGAATCTTGTCTAAGGATTAATCTTTCTAAAAATAAAGCAATAATTATTTGAAGTGATATATGACCATGTTTTCTTTGCCAAAAAAGCAAAAATTACAAATCCATTGCACCCTTTTTGAGCCAAAATAAAATATTCCTTTTCAAAAATTTTCCCTATGCAAGGATCATCACTAAGATGCAACTCCGATCAAGGTGTACGTCAAAAGCTCTTAAAAATAAAATTAAAAAAATTTATGTCAAAAGATTATATGAATTCACAACAAGAAATATTATCACAAAATGATGAACAAAAAGAGAAAGAGAATGAAAAATGATGAAAAATGAAGAAAATGAAAAGAGCATAATACCCAAAAAAAAAAAAAACTTTGACTAGATGCATGCAATGCCTAGTTGATGATCCTTGTTTCAAAAATCATAAGACCCGTAAATAATTTTTAAGCCTTCATATCCTTTTCTCGACAACCTTTCAACCTCTGGCCACGTTACAAGCCTAATAAAGTCCATATTGATCGAGGAATGATTGCTCTAATTTTCAAAGCTTAACCCTGCAGCAAGAGGACATGACTCGGCCGGAAAAAAGGCAACAAAAAAAAATGCATAGAAAATAAAAAAGGAAAAAAGTGTTTGAAATGCTTCTGGTATGTTATCAACCAATAAGTCAACCGAGGGCCAACCAAATGAGAAGACCCTATATTGGAGAAATCCTTTCTTTTCCACCTTACAAAAAGCCAAATCAACTTTCATCCGACCTTATCTTCGCTCCTTACATATCAAAACTGGGGCAGCTTCCATCGATATAGACTCTTCCAGTATTGGGATACATTTTTTCTATGGGATGATGCAACCATTTTTGTTTACCATACAAAAACCCAACAAAATCATTTGTCATCGAGACACCTCCCTTCACCCTTGCATATCTAAACTGGAGCAGTTTCCATTTGCTTTTCCCTTTTAGGGATACAATTTTCTCTATACAATGTTGCACCAGTCAATCCTCATTCTACCCTGCAAATAAGTCATTCGCGTGTCATCAAGCTTACCCACTACTCCATTAAAGTTGGGGCAGATTTCAGAGGGGCATGTGAATGATAACATATCTGAGGTTGTGCATTCCCACCTTTCTTCAAACTTCTTCAATTTTCATCCACCCATGGATTCGAGCACAAGCATTAAAATATTTTAAAGGGAAAAGTCAATAATGCCCCAATTTTAACATCAACTTCAGGTTTTTGCAATATACCTCATTTTCAAGGACAAAATTCAATATCAAATGAATTCAACAATTGCAAAAAAGAGCATTTGATTCTGAATGTTGACATCAAAATAAACAAACAAATTGAAAAGTTTGGAAAACGAAAAATGTGGAAAGAGGGAATCCAATAGTTTTGTCCATGTAGTGTATTTTCTCTCGTAAATGAATAAATGAAAAATAGTCTCGTAAATTCATACATTCATGCACTCGTGCAAGCAAAAAGTCTCATGCACTTTCATCGTAAAAAAATAAAAATAGAGTCTCATGCATGCTCATTGCAAAAATAGAAAAAATGAAAATATGGCTTACATTAATGCATTATTGTCAACAACATGGGTTCACTCCTTGGGATGGGCCTGACAACCTTTCAGAATGTGACAGTTCGTGACCCTCTCAGCTTAGTCCAAGGTCTGGACTACACGTACACCTTTCAGCATGTGACGGTTCGTGACCCTCTCAGCTCAGTCCAAGGTATCGACTTCATGTTCACCTTTCAGCACGTGACAGTTTGTGACCCTCTCAGCTTAGTCCAAGGTCTCGAGTTGATGTTCACCTTTCAGCACGTGACGGTTCGTGACCCTCTCGGCTCACTCCAAGGTCTCGACTTCACGTTCACCTTTCAGCACGTGACGGTTCGTGACCCTCTCGGCTCAGCCCAAGGTCTCAACTTCACGTTCACCTTTCAGCATGTGATGGTTCGTGACCCTCTCGGCTTAGTCCAAGGACTCAACCTCACTTTTACCTTTCAGCATGTAATGGTTTGTGATCCTCTCGGCTCAGTCCAAGGTCCCGACCTCACTTTCCCCTTTCCACTTTTTCAAATGGTGAGCTCTTTTTTGGAGAATAATTCACATACTTAAATTTTCTTTCACTTTTTCAACCCCAACGAAACTGGTGTCTTCGTCTTTACCTAACTTTTACTTGGATAATATGAAAATTTTAACTTTCACATTATCTAGTAAAATTTAAGTAAATAGGGGCAGCTGTCAACACCCATTTTCTTCCAAGTGGAAAAGATCGTTTCTATTAATTTCTCAAAAAAAATTTGAAAAATAATTCTTTTTTTAGTTTCAATATTGGATTTTGTTTTCAAAAAAGAGAAGGATGAAAAATATTTATTTTGTTTATTTTCTTTTTCTTATTTTCGTTTTTGAGTAAAATATATCAACAAAATGTGGTTTAAATTTTTACCTCTTTCTCATTTTAGGAAAACAAAAAATAAAAAATACAAAAATATATATTTTTATGATTATCTTTATCTTGCTATTATTTTTACCTTCTTTATCAACATCAAAGAAAAAAAATGAGATATATAGTTCTTTATCTTTTTCATAGTTTCATTTTATATTTATTTTCTCAAAAAGGTAAATAATAATAATAAATAACAAAAAATGATAAAATTGAAATTGGAACACCCAGAATCAATGAAGATCCTTCCGTACAAGTTGGACCACCCTCGCACCTCCAGAAAACTCCAAATCTTCTAATTCTCTCGTACGCTCCTGCTTCCTCTACAATGCTTCCATTTGCAATGGTTCCCTCAGCATTAGCATTACCTCTTCCTAACAAAAATGTTCCTGCAATACTTCCTCCTACAATTAGCATTTCCTTAACCTAACAAAATTGTTTTGTCCCTGCAAATACATAACCAAGTCAACACTCCAGCCCCTAGGGGGACGACTCTTTTTACTGGGGCAAGGTTGAAGGTAAGGTTCCTTCACCTTCGTTTTAGTTATAGCTTGTGATAGAGTGCATTTGGCTTACTGGATATATTGTCCCTGTGTGCATGATGACTTGGTTAAAAACATGTAATGTTTCTCTCTTCATATGTTTGTTGAATCTTATTCTTTTTACTTGATTGTTTCCTTTCTTTTGAATATACACACACTACACCATTTTTGGCTTTGGACAACGACCGAAATGTGTTCCTAAAGCCAAAAAATTGTAGCTTAAACCTTAGGCAATAGTTTAGCAACGGTTTTGCAGCCATAGAGTATGCTTCCGTTGTAGACTAAAAGCAACGATTTTTTGTCTAAAGCGTTACTTTCCCAAAAACCGTGGTTTATAGTGCTACATTAGACAATGAATTTTGATAAACTTTTAAGCAATGCTTTTATTAAAACAATGCTTTATTAAATTTTGCTTATTTTTTAGGCAATGCTTGTTTATCTATTTGTAGTTGATTAAGCCACATTTATTTACCTGTTGCCTGTTTTCATACCACACTTATTTACCTATTACCTATAGTTTAGACCACGTTATTTAGCTTCAAATAATTGTTAACCGCATTGATTTTGTTGTTGCCTATTGTTGTAGACCATGCCTATTACGTTGTCATCTGTTATTTTCTGATTCTTAGTTAGTTCCTGATGTTTAGTCCAATAGTCAAATTATAATGTATTTTCAATGTTTTTAAAATTTTAATTATTGTTTATAATATTTTTTTAAACATACAGTATAAAATTAATAATTGAATCAATAATTATAAAAGCAATGTTACACAATAACTAGAATTCAAAATAATATAATATATTTATCCATATTGCTTAATATGTTTTTAGACAGTTCATACATATTGCTTAACTAGAATTCAAAATAACATATTACATTCATCCTCCTACAGTTCATCCTAGTCTCCATTTCAACGGTTCATCCTACTATACCATGTCATTTGATTTAAGTTTAAAACAAGTTACAACAACCTACATTCATTGATGTATTTCGTCATCTTCTCCTTCTTCAAATTGATCTTCAGATTGCCCTTGAAATTAAACATATATAAATCATTACGAAGCAAATCTTTGAAATTGTGAACATTAGAGATTATGGAATACCAACAAAATTCGACAGTACTATAATGGCCAATATGGCATAAGCATTTAATACCAAACTAAGAAAATATAGTGCAGACTGATGCATAGCATTTTCCTCCCAAAGTAAAAGCATAGACTGAAAACTGATTCCTTGATATCTAATGACTAATCCCAGAATTAATAATATCAGCCTTTTCCAAATCCAAATATTACGCAGTCCCCTCTTTGTTTCCACCCCACACCATTATCGAATGATTGAAATTATAGTTTAGACCCATAACAAGTGTCAAACAGAGCACACACCCGAAAAGAATACAATAACAAATAAAGACAACATGACAATGGCCAATTAATACTTATGAAACTCACAAAACCGTGACAACAAGGAGTAAAGCAAGTTACCACCCCTGGAGTGTCCACTATTTTGCACATGTTTGTCACATATTCATAATTAAATAAGATTTTTACTCGGTTAAAGTTAGGAACATGAGTAGAAGCAGATGATTGTGGAACAGATGCACTATGTTCTTTTCTTAAGAAACGTGACAACATATTTTGTATATCCTCATTATTAAACTCAGGGTTTTGTTGCTGAATCAATACTTTAACCACTGCTTCTAAACCTTCAATCTATTTTGCCATTCCATTCATTTGAACTGCAGTAGCTTTCTGGACAACAACAACTCCTTGATTCATTTTAAGCCTTGATGGCGTCATAGTCCTTCCGTAACAACGAACTCAACCATGTTTTTCTTTTCCAAACATTGATTCAAATGCTTTTTCCACAGTTGAATTTGATGAGTTTTGCATTGTACTTTCAAGCATAGACTAAAATACATATATAGATATGTCAGATTTAACAATTAAAAATGGCAATTGAGTCATTTTGGCTACATTGAAATAAACTTACAATAGCATTCCGTGTTTCATCATCAATTGGTTTTCCTTTTCGATTAAGACGACCTTGACAAGCTTTTGTGAACATTTCTACTCATTCGTTCCTTCATAGTGGTATATTTTCCAAAATGCAGTCTCTTGATATACCATCTGTATCGCCTCCACGCATCATTTATACGAGTAAAAGCTGCTCTCTCCCCTTTTTCTGAGATAATATTTTTTTCCTGAAAAAAAAGACACAACTCATTAATATGTTAGAAAAATTAAACCCTTAGAAAAGAATTACTCAATTACCAGGACATAGTTCCATATACATTCTTTGTAATCTTTGACTAAAGCCTTGAAATTCGTATAAATTAGTGGACAAAGTCTGCATTCCTAGCTATAGTCCCCATAAAATAACTTAGATTAGACACCAGTTTGTCAGTTGGACCAATTGGCTCTCCATCATTGTCTAAGATAATTTCTGGGCAATTTGCAATGTCTCTTGAATGAATATGTAGGCATTGAGTCGATCCCTGAGTTCTTTTCTTACTTGTGGCTATTACAACATCAAAATTGTATTAGTATTTGTATTAAAATTGGAAACGAAAATAGAATTTAACATAAACAAAGCACAATAACTGTCCAGACCAACAAATATACATAGATATTAACATCAGAAGTAAACCATATAAATACCTTCACCAATTGTTTCTTGGTTTTCTTCTTCATTCAAATTTGGGTCTTGTTGTACTTCTCCATTCAAACTTTGTTCTGCCTGTTCCAGACAACTTTCTTCATTTTCTTCTTCAATGACTACTTTACTTTTTTCTCCTTTTTCATTAAGAAAGTCAGCAATCTTCATTAAAGGACATAAAGTGGATGGTTGTTTCTTCTTAGCAGCAGCTTGTTCAATAGAAATTGCCTCATAATCATCAATAAAAGTCTTTTTCTTTTTGTCATTTGTCTTAGAGTTATCATGGTCCAATGTTGGCCTCTTTGTAGATTTATTTTTTTCAGCAATCTTAGTATTCACCTTTGGTGGAATTTCCTTATTTCGTGGTTGTTCTTTGGCAATTGAACTAGTAACTTCAAATAGCGCAACTTCAATGGTTCCAATGTTTTGAACTGTATTATATTTCCCTTTTTTTCCTTGTTGTTGCACTTCTTTTTCTTGTTGCTTCAGTTCTGTTCCTTGTTGTTTCCTTTTCTTCTCTTGCTGTTTCACTTGTGTTTCTTGTTGTTTCCCTTTCTTCTCTTGCTGTTTCACTTTTGTGTCTAATTGTTTCCCTTTCTTCTCTTGCTATTTCAGTTTTGTTTGTTGTTGATTTCCTTTTTTCTCTTGTTGTTTCACTTCTGGTTCTTGTTGATTCCCTTTTTTTCCTTGTTGTTTCACTTTTGGTTTTTGTTGATTCCCTTTTTTTCCTTGCTGTTTCACTTTTGGTTCTTGTTGATTCCCTTTTTTTTCCTTATTGTTTCACTTCTGGTTCTTGTTGATTACCTTGTTTTCCTTGCTATTTGGCAAGAACATGTTCCAAAGACTTTGAAATAGCTAGTATCATTGATCTTGACTCATTGATTACTTGTAGTGTTGTCTTTTGAGTGGTACATTGTTTCTTGTTTTTACCTTCTAAAACTTCATTTGTACATTGCTCCATATTAGAAGAGACAGTCTTCTTATTCTGGCATCACACTTCAAAGTTCGACAGTTTAAACTGTCCACTAGGAACAACCACTGGATTCTTAGTTCCCTCAATCCCTTTTTCACAGTTCACACTAAGCCTCTTAAGTAATTCCCCACTTGATCCAACTTCTGGTATATCCAAATAACCATCATTCACTTTACCCTTTCCCTCTTGATAATTTATTTTCCTTTTTTATCGTAGTTCCTTTTGAAAAATAAGGTTTAGACCGAGTTTAAGAGGGGGGGTGAATTGAACTTTGAAAACTTTTCGCAAATCTGATTTATTCTTGAAGTAGAGAATGAAAATTCTTTATTCAATCGATTGACTGTGTAATTCTGAACTGTCAGGTAAACAATCGATT